>Ga0080013_1000494_pt1 | contig 55990 bp, 66 predicted proteins | sample ETNvirenome_6_85_FD_69236 | JGI IMG/M metagenome (GOLD analysis project Ga0080013, IMG submission 69236) | Marine viral communities from the Pacific Ocean - ETNP_6_85 (SPADES assembly) (version 2) | ecosystem: Environmental > Aquatic > Marine > Oceanic | place: Pacific Ocean | collected 2013-06-19 | reverse complement strand
GTCACCGACGCTGATGAGATTGCCGCTGCGGATTCCAGCCAGAACGGGGTCTACGCGGGCCTGACTGAAAACGATACCTTCGGGTCTAACGAGGGGATCGCATGTGGGGTGGACCGGACGAGCACCGGGGTCATCAAAGCGGTCTCCTGTAAGGCAGGCTCGTCAAGGAATGTCAGCGGCAACGTCGCTTCAGACGATCCGCAACGATTCGAGGGCGTAGTGCTGCGGTGGGAGCCTGAAGGATCCTCGGTCTGGGCGATCCAGATCGTTAATGCACAATCGGCTGCCGGGGTCACCACAGACAGTGCCGTGCAAACTTCCATGAATGAGGACTTCGGGACCTCACCCCAGATCTTCTGCGGCATTGGTTCCGTCGCTGGAGGCATGGCCTCGGGTTGGACTCAGGCGCTGAAAGTCTACTACAAGTTCATGCCTCAATACGACGGACCATCCTCGTGAGTGACTTTGACCGATATGGTGGCGCTTCTGCTGCTCTCAAGGATGCGGCGGATACCGTCTCAATGCAGGCTCTCGTCGAAGAGGCCCGCTTGCTAGAGGAGCAGGGTGTCGGATGGGAGGGAGAGGAGCGCCTTACTGCGCTGATCGAGCGTTGGTCTCTGGAATCTCGCTTCGGGGGGAACCTCGGGGAGGTGTTAGAAGCGGAGGGATTGACTCCCGCACAGGCTGCGCTGCTGCTGGCTTGTTCAGACTGATGCTGACGAGGGGACATGATGTCCGACGAATCGAACGAGCAGGAAGTCTCCGGGGAAGAGCCCAAAAAAGAAACAGGCGCAGACCTCGTATTGCGAGGGCTACGCCAGTTGGTTGCTGGGGATGTATCTGGGACCATCGGACGGCTCACGCTCATCCTCGTGGCTATTACAGCAAGCATGGAAGTCTTGCGCCAGTTCGGTCTCGATGACAAGACCTACCCCTTTTTCACGCAGCAGCAGGGCCAAGCGCTCCAAGCTCTGGTCGAAGATGACCATGCCATGCTCTGCGATCTGGTTACCCGGTCAGGCGGCGATCCTCCGTCGTCTTGCACAGCCACGGAGTGAGTGATGCTTTCCATCCTGTTCGTATCCGTCTTGCACGCTGCAGATCCAGCGCCCCCCGTCGCAGAGCAGGAAGCCCAGGCACTCATTCAGACGATGGAAGCCAAGCAAGAAGTGCTCCAGGCAATCAACGTCGATGGACTGATGGCGCTCATTGAAGCCTACGAGGCGAACGAGGTGTACGCCGAAGACATCTGTGAGCCCGCAACAGCCGATGTCGAAGCGGCTCCAACCGATACCAGCGAGATCAGCCCACTCTTAGTGCCCGTGAAGTGAGCTAAAAATGGGACAGCCAATCGTTATCTTGGATCGCCAGCACCACGGGAAGCCCGGGGGGCGCGGTGACCTGGGTGCCCGCGCTGACCTGGATGGAGATGGCTTTGTTGAGGCTCACGAGTTCGAGGCGAACCTGACTCCCCTCTACATTGCCAGTGCTCGGGATTACCTGGAAGCGCAGGGCGTGGAAGTCGTGGTCCTGAAGTGGGGGAGCTACAAGGCTCGCCATGCCTACGCGGGAGCAATCGCTGGTGCCGCAGATGGTGCCCCGGTCGCATATATCGGCTGTCACCTGAATGCAGGCGGGGGACGCTATGCGGCTGTGCTGCACGATCCCCGGAGCCGTGGCGGGCGGGGATTGGCAGTTACCCTGGCTGGAACGCTTGATGAGGAGTTCGAGGAACTGTCCAAGGGGAAAGCTGTCCCTGCTGGGCAAGGAACCCGGGCCTTCTCCACCTACGCTGGGATTTATGCCGGCCCTGGAAATCTGTCCGGCGTGTGCTTTGAGCCATGCTTCATGGATACGGATGAGCACCGGCCACTACTGACCCCTGGCGGGCTGACCCGGATTGGGGAAGTCCTTGGCGAGGGTTGCCTCGCCTGGATCAAGAATCGGAGTTGATGATGGAAACCCTCGACCTCTCCAAGCTGCCCACGGATGTCATTGCTGCTGGAGCAGAGATCGCTGAGGAGTCCGGGCTACTTGCTGTGGCCGACGCTGCCCTGGATGCCACGGGCGAGACGGGTACCGCTGCAGAGATCATTGGCAATGTCGTGGATGTCCTGATCGACTTCGAGAGCCTGGAACTCGGCCCTCTTGGGCCTTTCCTGGAAGAGCACGATGGCGACATCGCTGCTTGGATGGCTGAACTTGTGCTCCGGCTTGCTATGGATCCAGACCGGCGGGCAAAACGCAAAGCCCGGCGGGAGAAGCGCAGGGCAGCAGTTCAGGTGTGGTGGTTCACTCGACAGGATAAGAGGGAGGACCGGAAAGCCGCAAGGCAGGGGGATTAGATGGAAAAGCTCGCCTCTCGTAAGCTCATTCTGACCGTTATCGGGATGGCCCTCGTCGCCATCAGCACGTTCCTGGGCGTGGAACTGCCCGCAGAGAACGCCGAGGCCCTGTTTGGTCTCGTGGCTGCCTACGTTGTGGGCCAGGGCGTTGTGGATGCCGCTGCCACCGTGGCTGCTGGCGCCAAGCTCGGAGAAGCTGCCAAGGGAGTCGCTAATGCTGCCACAGAAATAAAGGAAGAAGTGACAGAGGATAACATTCCCTTCTTGCCCGATGATGAATAAGTAAGTAACATAATATCAGTAGGGCATAGCACTTGGGTAATGCGTTGAAGTAGCAACAAGGTTAAGCTCTACTGTCTAAGGGTGATCTCTCATATCGAGGGGTCACCCTTTATTATTTTATAGGGAGTCGCCAATGCTGCTGCAGAAGCTGAAGAAGTGGCTGGATGACGAGAAGAGCCTGGAGTTCATCTCCTCAGTGACTCTCGCTGCAGCCATCCTCATCATTTTTGGGTTGCTGCTGTTTTAGGGGCTTCGCGCCCCCCTCGATGATCTGAACTACCCAGTGGGTTCCTGCGCCCCACCGCTTGTTGCCATCCTTGGCCCAACTGACGGCAGTTGCCCTGTCCCCGGGGTGACCCTTGCCCACTGTGTCTCCGAGCCTCCAGCACACGATCCACATCACTCTTCTCCATTGGTTCCCACCACTTCAGCGATGGCCTGTGCCAGCGCGAGGCGGTCGGTGTCGGTGGTCTTACCAGAAAGCCATGACTCAACCAACCAAGGCCCGCCAATGTTACTGAAGTACTCCGTGCCCTTGCGGTAGCGCAGCCAGCGTAGCGCGTAGCCGAAGCCCTGGGGGTCAGCGAGATCGACGCTCACCTGCCGAGGCACCACCACGTGCTGCGTGCGAGTGCCGTTGGGATGTCGGACCTCGATCTCGGCGCTGCCGTTGCCGAAGCCATGCGTGCAAACGGCCCTGACGCCGTCCCACAAAACGGGCACCCCACGGGCGAGCGGGATGGCGGGCATGGTGTCGATCCACATCATTCTTCTCCGAGTAGGTAGAGCAGAAGGAGGAGAAGGCTGACTCCCCAGGCCAGGAGTTCTTGTAGAGCTTCAACTACCTGGGGATCCATGACTTCTCCAAAAGATGCTCGCGTGGCCACCCTTCAAGCAGGGGACCTATCGACAGCGGCGAGCGTGACGGCTCAACTACCAGGGCCAATGTCTCTAGAGGCCCCCCCAATGGTCGAGACTTCTGACATGGAGATATGGGCCTCCCATTCTCAATCAGGTCCTACGCTTCTTTGGGGTCTTTACATGATCCCAAACTGTCAGAGCGGGGCGCGTCCGAGGCCACACGATGAAGGCGTAGTCATAACGGTCGTTGTTCTCCCCGTAGAAGGAGGGACGCCCCGCAAGGGTGTAGATGTGCGAGGGCTTCCAACGCTCCAGCAAGTCATACCGCTTTACTGAGGCGAGAAAGCCCATCCGTAGGAGGAAGGCCAAGCTGCCCGAGGGGCGCAGCCACTGCATCGAAAGGTCAACGAATGTCTCGGCCCCCTTGTAAGGGGGGTTCCCGATCACGAGATCGAAGCACGGTTGAGGCGGGCCCCACTCCAAAAAGTCAGTCTGGATCGACGTCCGGGCATGTGGCTGAGGGAAGTTCTGGATGTCCACAGCAAGGATGTCTGCAGAGGGGTGCCACTCCTTGTAGGCTCGGACGAAGTTGCCCGTGCCTGCAGTCGGCTCCAGCACCCGGTCCCCCCGCACGCCCAGCCGTTTTACCAGCAGTTCGCACAGGGGGAAGGGCGTCATGTAGGCATCGAAAGGAAGCCTACTCACAGCGTACTCACCTTGAGGGGCTGACCATCCTCCCGGGCCAACTCCACGAAGGCCCAGCCTGAGGGCTTGCGCCCCTTGGGCCGGACCGGAGAGGTCACGATTACTTGGCACGGGGCCTTGGTCAGGGATCGGAGCGTGCCCGCCAGGGTCTTCGGGTCGAATGCCCGGTCAGCCATGACGATCAAGTCTCCTTCCTGGGCAAAAGCACAGGCCAGAGCCGTGAGGAAACGCTGCTCGGTGGAACCAGACAGTGCCCGATACTCCTCATCGCCCCTCTTGAGGAACGCCTGGAGAGTTGTCCCCACGACATAGAACACGAAGCTCTCTCCCTGGGGGAGGAACCGGGAGGCACGGACAGCCAGGGCAGCCAAGGGCTCCTTGAGGTCCTCAAACATCTGCCCCACGAGCACCTTCCGCAGAGAGCTCAGGCGCTCTCGCTTCAGTCCCGCCCGGGTCTGGGTTGCTCCAGCAGTCTTGAGGGCCGTGCTGAGCCGACGGTCAGTCAGCTTCTGCCCAAGGGCTCCCTTGGCGACGTCCAGAGACGGAGCCTCTCTCAACTTGCCGTTGCCACCCGCAGCCTCAACCAGAGCCTGCACGGCATCGACGGGCACACCCTGGGCAACCTTGCGAATGAGCGCCACGGCACAGGCTGCCGCGTAGTCCTCCTCCGCCTCAGCGAGGGCCTGCTCCGAGACCGTTGCCACTGACCCGGGCAGAGCCTGCAGCATTGTTGCTGTAGCGAGACTCTGCTTGACGAGCTTCAGTTGAGCGTCGAGGGCTGTCAGGGCTGCGTCGAGATCCCCCGTGTTGAGCTTGAGTTCCTCAACGAAGGCGAGCATGTCTGCAGTGAGCTTGTCTTGGACGGGTGGGCGTTGGGGGGGCTTGAGGTACTTGTAGAAGAACCGGGCCCGGACCTCATTGCTTGCGCCCATCTTCTCTCGCAACCCTGCCAGGGCCAGCACCGCGTTGTTCGGGCCAGTCCGACTCGGGCGAGAGCCCCGCTCGTAGTCGAAAGCGGCCCCCTCATTCGTGTTGGTGACTGTCCGCACGGTCAGCTTGTCTGAAGCCGGGGGGATGAGAGCAATGAGATACTCTCCCGACTTCATCGCCTTGTCCTTGTAGGGCAGGCCGACAACAGACCCGGTGCGGGCAAGCATTAGAGCCTCTGCTACAGCGCTCTTGTTGCTCTCATTCTCTCCCAGGAGGAGAGTGAGCCGACCGAGAGGGACTGAGTAGGACTTCCCATCGGGCGACTTCAGGTTGGTAGTTAGTTGGGTGACGAACATGGAATGCTCCGTTTGGTTGGGCTACCCCTTGAGGGGGAGCGTGACGGTGAGACGCCCAGAGGCGTCTTTCCTGGTGACCTCACGATAGAGGTCCTCTACTGCGCTGGCGTAGAACTCGGGGGCCGTGTTCCCCCGACGCCAACGATACACACTCTGGGTTGAGGGCACGCGGTTCCCGGCCATGAACTGGCCAACTCCCACGGCAACCTCTTCATCGAACCATCCCTTTTCATAGAGATCGTTCAACATACCTTCTACGGTCTGTGCTTTGTCTTTCACGCGAGACTCCTATCTTGTCAGGAGAAGTATAGTAGGACTGTGCGAGCTTGTCAACGGCCTCCGTCAGAGGTCGCTCCAGCGGTATCCGGCCTTGGAACCAGCAGTGTAAGTAAGCTGTGCTCGTTCCTTACGGCGCCGGGTCATCGCCCGTTCGAGTAGCTCCTTTGCCTTGCTGACATGCTCTTTAGGTACGTCGAGGTAGAGGGCATCGTGCCCATGGTTGATAAGCCACTCCGGTGGGATCGTCCCACCCACGGGCTGGATCGCAGAGGTCGAGAACCAATCCTGCTGCCCATAGACCAACTCGATCATGGCCTCGTGGATTAGGCAGACACCCCCTGCCTGGATGGGGTGATTGACTCGGTCGTTGGGCTTGTCCTCTCCCTTGAAGTAGCGACGACGTCCCCACAACGAGTCAGCGATGTAGCCCTGCCGACGGAACCGCCTCTCTATCTTCCGCCACCACTGAGGGATCTCGGGGTCAGCACGGGCCAGCCCGTCTACTACTTCCCGGATGTCTTGGAGGGTGATGTGCGAGTAGATAAGCTCACCCTTGGAGTTCTCGACAGAGACAACCTGCTCCCAGATGCGCTTGGGGGCAGCCCAGTATTGCCACGCATAGCGGACATTCTTGGTGATGTCTCTTGTGGACTTGAAGTCTCCTCCGCCCTTCTTGGTACGGACAGGTGGCGCTCCGGGCAGGTCCCAGATTGAATCTCCATAGACGATCTCCATCGTCTCGTTGTGAGGGTCCAGCCCAGCGTTGATCCACTTGATGGAGTTGATGGCGTCAGCCTCCTCAGCGATTACTCGATACTCCAGTTGGTCAGCATCTGCTCCCACAATCAGCCCATTCTTTGAGACGTAGCAGTCTCGAACCCCATACACCGGGCCGTCAATCGACCCATCGGGTTGGTTCTGAGCATTCGGGTTGTTGCTTGAGTATCTGCCCGTAGCCGGCAGTCGGTTCCACGAGGGGTGGACGAGGCCGGTCCGGTCTGAGCGGAGGCCCCCATCGGAGCGAGTCGAGAGCAGAGGCTCGATGAATGTGCCCCGAAGTTTCGAGGCTCTGCGGTAGGTACGAATCTTACGGATTACGGCCTGTTGGTCGTTAGGCAGCCCGTAGTGGGTAATCATGCGGCGCAGGGTCTCATCGTCTGCCGAGGGGTCTCCGGTCTTGTCGCTGTACTTGTAGGGGGCGAGGCTCCAATCCTGAAAGAGCAGTCTCTGTACTTGCTGGTGAGAGTTGGGGTTGAAGTCCCCGTCACTCAGCAGTCGTTGGATACCTTCCAGGTCCTGAGCCTGCTCACCCTGGAGGCGTGTCCTGTGGGCTTGAGCCCTGTCCAGATCCACAGCCATGCCGTTGTACTGCATGAGAGCGCCCAGTTCCATGAGCATCATCTCTCTCTGGATGAGGTGCAGTTGCTCCCGTTCTCGCACACACTTGACGAGCGGGCCGACGACTCTGGCAGTGACAACCGAGTCCTTGGCACAGTAGGTGTGCAACTCCAGGTCATCCTGAGCCTCGGTCGCTGTGTGGTCTGCCTTCCACGCCTCTGTGAAGTCGGTGTGGTGTGAGCCCACAAAGCCCAGGTTGTGGGGTAGCTCGTTGTTTGTCAGTAGGTGGAGGACCATCGTGTCTGCTGAAACCTTGGCGTCTACCCCCCAGGCTGCGAGCATGTGGGTCCGGTCAAACTGACCGGCATTGTGCCCGACCAGCGGAACTGGAGGGGTCCGGAGGAAGTCCAGCACGGGCTGTAGTTGGGCGAGACTCCCAGCGAGAGGCGCTCCCGTCACAGACCTCGTAGGGACAACGAGTGCGAGCTCATCGTTTGCGACGGCAATGCAGCGAGTGCGAGAGTCGATGGGACCTTTCAACTCAGTCTCGACATCGTATGCTGCGGGCTTCTCTGCCTTGGCGATACGTGTCAGGGTCGCAACCTGGACCTTGTAGTCGTTTGAGATAATGATCTCAGGCTCCTCCCAGGTCAGCTTGTCCTCAAAGAAACGGAAGGCTCGGTCCATGTCTCTGAGAAAGACCTCCTCCCATTGAGGAGCCCTCAGGACAAAGGCCGGGTGCAGGAGGTAGGCGACCTTGAGCGTCTGTGTGGGATCCCAGGGAGCAGGTATTTCCTCACAGGCGCCTCGCATACCCAGAATAGAGAACGTGCCGCCTCGAATGCCCTGGGCAGCCTCCTTCCCCAGGCAGATTACCTTGGTGAGCCCAGCGTGGGCACACTCAGAGTAGAAACGTCCACGACATGCTGCCTTTGGGACCTCAAGAGGGGCCTTGTCCTTGTCAATCTTGCGGTTGTGACGCCGAACTGCGATGTTCGCGGCCTCCATGTTGTTCTGAGGCGGGCGACACTGGATGACATTGGTGATGTGGCACGTATCCCGACGTATTCCGACGGAGTCGAGTGCTTTCTGGAGTAGCTGGCCACTCGGGCCGACAAAGGGGCGGCCTTCCCGCGTCTCACTGACGCCAGGGGCCTCCCCAACGAGGAGATACTCAGACTTGGGCCCGGTCTCGGGGCCACAAGCAGTCTTATCTGTGATGCCCAGCTTGATTAGCGGGCAATCCGGGCAAAAAGAGGGCACGAGAGGCTCCGTTTTCTCTCGGGGGTGTCCCCCGTCTCTACCTCCTCATAAGAGGGCCTGCCGGGCCAGCAGAGACGGGGAACGGGACGAGACTGGTTCTACTTGGCAGAGTCGCCGAGAATCCAGTCGATGTTGCCAGCGTCAGCCGTGGGCTTCGGTCCGGCACCATTCTCAGGGGTCTCTACCTGGAAGTCACCCGACTCAACGGCCTTCTTGGTCGCGGCCTGGGTGTTTCCGGCAGCAGCGCTGGCCTTGTCAAAGGCGTCTTCCGACATCCAGCGGTACTTGGGGTAGCTCCCTTCCATAGCAGTGCCATCAGGCAGCAGGTTGGGACGGACGAAGTTGAAGTACACCGTCTTCCCTGCGAGCTTGTGGAGAGGGACCTTCTGAGGACCCTGACGCAGCGCGTCCTCGGGCACACCAGCCGAGATGAGGTGAGACATCAGAAAGGGCATACCCTTGGCTGATCCCCAACGCTCACGGTGGTCGATGTTCCCCGTGGTCATGTTGCAGTACAGGGTGAAAGAGCCATCATCGTTGTCGTACTTCATGTACGACCGGATGGTGGCCTTGTTGAGACCGTTCTGGGGGTAACCCCGGACGGTTGATCCAGCAGGATTGACTTCAGAGAAGTCGAGAGAAAGAACGAGAGGTTCCACGATTGTGGCTCCTTGTGTTGTGCAGTCAGTTCCGCCTGTCAACGGCCGACGGACGCCGATAGAAACTTAGATATCGAGCCACCCGCTCTCATCGGCGGGGGCAGGAGCGGGCACGGGCGTGGCTTCAGCGGTCATCTCTTCTGCAGAGACCTCCCCAAAGCCAACGAGGTTGGACACGGCTCGGTTGTAGGCACGGGTATGAGCGTGCGACCGAACGTTGTGGACAGTCTTCTGTCCTGCGCCCTTCTTCTCCGAGGCAAAGCACGAGCCGTCTCCATCGGAGGCTCGGCTGTTTGGGGCAGTCGCACGGTACGTGCAGAGCCAACCCCAGTCTCCGCTCTCGGACTGAATGTGCTTCTCCTCTGTACAAGTGACGGTGAGATTGAAGGCTGTAGCGACAGCCCTCCAGTAGGACTTCTTGCGATGCTTGCGCCCTGAGATCGTGATCAACGATCCGGGCATGGCAGCATCGAGCGTCTCCTGTACCTGTTGGTAGGAGGAGAGCGCGAGCTTCAGGGCTTCAGGGGAAGCAGCGATGGGCAGCACAGCAGCCTGCGCTGTCAACTCCGCCTTTCGTGGATCACCATTGGACGTGACCACAACTGGTGCGGGCACGACTTCGATGCTCTTGGACATGGGGGCTCCGTTTTGGTTGGCAAGGTAGAAGGCTTTGGCAAAGCCCATGGGGGTCTGTGCTCGCTCTCGCTTGGACCGGCTGCTCAACTTGGCAAAGGCTGATCCGCTGTTTGCGGGCTGGGGAGTCTTACTCCCCTGAGACATGGCTGGGTGGGGGGCACGCGCAGGGAGCTTGAAGTCCCCCCAGAGAAAGGTCTTCTTTACCCTACGAGAGACTGGATCGTTAGGAGCGAGGGCCCCGTACTCCCACGGGTGGAACTTCAGGGTGAGCGGGCCCAACTCCTTCTGACGGAGGCCCTTCCCTCGGTGCTTCCAGAGCCTACCCGGGGGGTTCTCCAGAACCCACCACTGTGGATCCAACAGATCGATCAGGGCCAGGGTGTTGTCGACCATCCGTAGGGCTCTCTCTGTCCGTCCGTTCGAGTCCCACTCTCTCCACTTCCAGGCAGACGCTCGGGTGAAGCAGTCACAGGGCGGGGCAGAGAGGACACCAAAAACCTCGTCCGTCCCCAGGAGGGCCATCACTTCCTGGACGGCACCTGTTGTGGAGAGGTCGATGCTGGCTCGGAGGTGGTTCTTGTGCCGCTTGTCCTGGATGGCCGAGTCGACCTGAACCACCTCGTACCCGGCCTCCACCCAGGGGCGGGCCCAGACACCGCTGTAGTCAAAGAGGGAGAGAACAATCATCCAAACCTACATAGGTCGAAAGCCGCACACTTTCCATACCTGCCGTAGCAAGCGCTGGCGTTTGTGGCCATTGGCACGAGGTCCGGGTCTGAGGGCATCATGGTATCGACGTACTCAGCCCACTGGAGTGTCTTCACGAAGTTGGCTGTGGCCCAGGGAGCGGTCGGCACGGGGCGCCGGTCGAACTCCTGTGGGTCATAAATCTTGATCCGGTTCAGCAGCACGCCACCGAAACGGTCACCGTACAGGGCACGGCCAAAGTGGTGGTAGCCCACCATCTGTCCGCTCAGGACGTACTGGTCGAGAGAGGAGTGGTTGATCCGAGAGGCTGTCTTGTGGTCCACAATCCAGACCTTCTTCTCCTCACCCTCAACGATGAGGTCTGCACGCTGCGTGAAGAGAAACCTCTCACCAGACTTGGTTGGGTGAGGCAACTGGGCTCGAAGCTCGAACTCGACTTCCAATGGTTTCCACCCTTCCTGACTCCAGTGCGTGAGGTACTTACGCAGAGCCTCGTTCACGAGGTCAATCTCGGGCAACCACTGGGCTCCCTCTTGCTCAGCGAGAGCGTGGACGGCAGCCTCAGGGTCGAACCACTGGGCAGGGTCTCCCCCTGTCAGGCGCTCCTTGAGTTGCTGGTAGTGGTGGGCGAGGCCCACATGGAGGAGAGAGCCACGTACCAGATACACAGACTCAGCCGGGGGCAGAGCACCCTTCTCTTCCAGCCGTGCGAGGCGGGGACACCGCAGCAGAGAAGCCACACGATGCCAGCCCCTCTCAGAAGGGCCGGCAAAGATGAGCTTCGGGCCGAGTGTTTGCTCGGGGAGCGGTTGACTATTGGATGGGGTCGGGGTCACTACAGGCTACCTTAGTCGATCCGGATCGGGGAGTCAACCCCTTTCGGGCTTGGAAGAGTATTCGGGTCAACGACCATTTTCTGTCCGGTCCCGGAGAACCCTCGGGCCGGGGAACCAACGTCCGGGGTTGTCCCCTCCAGGCTCATAGGCTTTGAGGTAACCCCAGAGACGCAACTCCATGACGGCACGGTAGACAGAGTGCCGGTGGTATTTGGTCCGGCCCACGAATCGAATCGCATTCCACCAGCCGGGCTTGGCCTGCGTGGCAGAGATGATCTTCTTGTGGAGCGGGGCGAGTTGGTAGACCCCGTCTATGTCCTGGATGAGACTGATCATAGCTGCCTCTGAGAGATGCGTTGGAGAAGGGCGATGCGCCCCTCAGGGGAGGTGTCGATACCTGTCAGGGCATCCTGTACGTGGGAAAGCTCTGCCTCCTCCTGAACCTCAACGATGTCCTCCAGCTTCTCAACGACAGTGTCAGCTACCTGCTCGTCTGCTGTGCCGTCGCAGATGATGTAGGAGATGAGGACAGGACGGGTCTGACCCAGACGGTGGAACCTCCCCTCCCACTGGATGACCTTGTCGGGCGTCCAGGGGAGCATGACCATGAGGCAGAGGTCTGTGTCCTGGAGGTCGATGCCGACGCCCCAGGCGTCCCCTGTCCCCACGAGAACGCATGGTCCTGGGTGGGCCATGTACTCCTGGCGGGTCTTCTCTCGGGCTGAGACCTCCTGCTCACCGTGTCCCCAGAAGACATCAGCACGCGGGCAGTGCCTCCCCAGGGCTTTCTTTATGGTCTCTGCAAGATGCTCACAGTGCTTCCTTCGGGCAGTGAAGACGACAACCTTCTGCCCAGAGAGCATCGCAGCGACAACTCGCTTCTTGGTGGCCGTCTCCTTGCGGGAGGCAGCCTCCATCAGCAGAGCCTCCAGGAACGTGAGGGGGTCGCCACTCCGGGCAGCACTCCTCAACTCACGCTTCATCCCCATGGGCTTGTCCTGCTGGTTCAGGGGCAGACGGACAACCTCCCTCCGCTTTGGGGGGAGGTGCTTGTGGGTCTCACTGAGGGAGATGTACGTCCGCACAGCAGCGAGCCGTGCCCTGAGTTCCTCGGCACACGAGACACCCTTGTACTCCCAGCCGTAGCCATTGTGTGTGGCCCCTGCGTAGCGCTGAGCGAACGTGAAGAAGGAACCCCACTGCCAGGGCTCAACGAGGTTTAGCTGCACCCAGAGGTCAGCGACCCGTCCAGGGATGGGCGAGGCTGTGAGGGAGTAGCGCCGCTGTGCCTTGTTGGACACGGCGATGGCAGCAGCGAGGGTGTTCTCCAGGGACTCGAACTTGACGGTCCCGTCTCGCTGCTGGATGGCACGGACGTGCTTGGGCCTGCGTAGCATGTGGGTCTCGTCCAGCAGGAGAGCCACGGGGCGGAGCTTGATTATCTCCCTGGCCCAGAACTTCAGGACCTCCCAGCCGACAATGTAGACGGCCCCCTTCTCCCGAGAGAGGGGGTGGGGTGTCTGCCCTGACAACGGGCGAGGGTCCATCAGGGTCCACCGGAGGATCTGACGCTCCCAACCGGGCACGACCCCAGCCGGGCAGACCACGACGAGCGGGCCTTGCGAAGCGTGTTGCGCGTTGGCAGCGAGGGCAGCGAGGGTCTTCCCAGACCCAGCCGGAGCCCAGAAGTGATGAGCCACTGCTCGAAGGGCCCCACCTATGAGCATCAACTGGTGCGGGGTCATTCTGTTTCGAGCGTCTGGAGAGAGTAGAGGCAGTTCAGCGACAGCGTCCCGGGCAGCTTGAACAGTCAGCCGTGGCGAGACTCCTCCGAGCAGCGGCAAGGTGTTGTTGGGGACGCGCCAGGAGCGTCCGTCATTGAAGGTCTTGGTCCCTGGAACGCCGTCGAGTTCCGAGGGCAAGTCGGGCATGGTTGTGTAGAGATTCACCACGGGGCTCCGTTGTGGTGTCGCGCATCAAGAGATGGCGATGAGATTTGAAGAGTCGTCTGTCTTGGGCAGACCGCTGTAGACGCGGATCCGCTGACCGTTTGTCGTCACGGTGCGGACAGAGACATCAGGGGTACGGGCAACGCTGAGCCTGAAGGGGCCTTCAGCGGCGACATCTCTGCGCCCATGCTGGTCGCACCACGTCCGGTAGGAGTGGTACAGCGCAGCGCAGGGCACGCAGTTGTCAGTGGGTTGGATGCGGTAGACAGCAGGGTCTGCTGGTGGGTAGCCAGACAGCATCGCCATCGCCCCTGCCTTCTGCATCTCTCGCACGTACCCGATGGTAGAGCCGAGGGAGACGCCCTGCAGTTCTCGCTTGGCGTGAGAGGAGAGCGGTCGGGAGATGAGGCTGTAGTCGATGCGGACCTTGTGCAGGGCGTGGGAGAAGCCGGAAATCTCCGCGAGGAAGGAGTCGGAGTACGTCCCTGTCCTTGCAGAGAAGCAGCCTCTCAGCATGTCTCGGTAGTGCGGGTCCGCGTGGCCACAGAGGAAGACGGTGAACCTCCGGTCATCCTCCTCGATCACCAGGGGGTGTGGCTCATTCGAGGTCATCCACCACGTCATGCGGTTCTCTACCTCAAGACGTGGGGCATAGGGCGCAGCACAATGCACCCTCTCGTCTGTGATGTACGCCTTGAGGTCTGCGACCACGTCCTTGTGAGAGGAGCGAATGCCTACCTCGTCAGCGAGCACGAGCAGCTTGGCCACGAACGAGGCGTTGAAGCTGTCCCTTAGAGCTCTCGTAGAGACAACCGTGGAGTTGGCACGTCCGATGATGGTGGCAAGGACGTTGCCATACATGGACTTGCCGATGCCCTGCTGCGGTGAGATCACCAGGGTAGAGACCATGCCCCTACGCTCAGGCCGTTGAGCGAGGGCTGCGCTCCAGTGGACGAGCCACTTCATGGCCTTGCGGTCTCCGTCTGTCAGAACCTCAAGGATCTCCAGGATCCGAGGGTACTGTCCTGGTGTGGGCTCCACGTCGGGCGGGGCGTAGAGATTCAGGAGGGGCTCGTCTCCATCAATGATGGAGCTTGCAGTGGAGGAGTAGCCGAACCCATAGACCTGACGACGCAGCACGGTCTCCGTCAGGGCACGGGCGTGCTTGGCTCCACACTTCTCCGGGAGCTTCCCGATGAGATGCCGGTGCAGGGCGTCAGTGCGCCAGGGCATGTCGATGGCCCAGCGCCCATCCTTGCTGTGGTAGAAGACGCCTTGAGGGGCGGAGTAGGCAAGGGTGTTGTTCACGTAGCTGCGTAGCTCAGAGGGGACCTCAGAGAGAGGATCCGTCGATGGTAGCGACAACCAGAACTTCCGCCCCGGGTGGACGTGCCGGTCTGAGGTGCATTGCAGGAAGGCACGCCCGTCCTGGAGGATGCGGAAGAAGGCGCTACCCTGTGAGGCTTGCGGCTCAAACGGGCAGGCGCAGCGATACTTCCCCTCTCCCTGAGCAACGAGGTCTCCCACGGTGACGTTGACCCCGTTCGACAGGGCGAGAGCCGTCCCCCGAGAGAGGAGGGAGTTGATTGGCTTGGGCTTGGGAGGAGCCGCCGGTAGCGTAGCCGCATCTAAAGGGGGCGAGGTGAGGTCCATGTACGCCTCGTAGCTTCTGTCAGGTCTCGACGCCGGCAGAAGATAGAGGCGAGCGAGATCCTTACACTGGGGGTCAGCATCCTCAGTGTAGCCCAACCACGCCAGACAAGCTGTCCAAGCACGGACAAAACGGGCTGGGGACAGGGCCTCAGTCAGTGGGAGGATGAGCCGGAAGCGCGGGGCATCGTCCGTGTGGGACCAGCTTGTGTGGATGACGTGAGCCAGCTTTCCCTTCAAGGCCGTGTGGACCTCCTTGGGAGAGACGGAGGTGTCATCAAAGTCGTAGACGAGAGCCGTGATGAGGTTGACGTTCTCGTTCTTCCGGCGGGCTCCAGCGGTATAGATCGCAGGGGACCAACAGGGAGTCCGTCGCTTGTCAGCGTTGGGCCCAGGCTGCAGCGGCACGGTGAAGAGGCGAACGACATCGGCGTCATTCTTGACTTGCACTGCATGAGGCAGTACGCTGGTGATGCCCTGAGAGTAGAGCGACAGGGTCCATGGGTAACAGCAACCCATTATGTGTCTCCAGAAAGAACAGCAGTCAGCCAGCAACCCCCCTTCCGAGTGTACGGGAGGGGGGTTCGCTGATCGTAGCGTAGGTGGGGGGTAGAGGAAAGGGCGAGGGCGCTATTTCACAACCCAGAGCCACGCCTTGCGACCGGTAGCGACAGTCCGCAGCCGGTGCTCAAGGCCAACGTCTCGTAGCACCTGAGCGATGTGACCCTTGCGGGTAGGGGAGGAGATGGCTTCCAGGCCGAGGTAGTCGATAAGTTCATCGAGGGTAAACCCTACGGCATTCTCACCGCGAGCCATCTGGTAGGCAGCGGTCTCGATGGCTTCAGCCGAGAGCCCTACCTTGATGATCCACCAGTCTGGGAGCTTTCGCTCAGCCTCACGCAGAATGAGGTCAGTGAGGTAGGCGCCATCATCCAGGCCGGTCCGCTCAGCGAGGCGGGAGATAGCGAGCTTCACGATTGCACGATCAGTATTCACGAGAGGTCCTTTGTATAGGGAATAGGAAGGGGGGAAGGGGGCATGAGCCTTCTTTCTGTTTCTACTATTATATAGTATATAAAATAGAACAGATGCATAAGTAATACCTATCTATCTGATACTCTTCCAAGGGGTAGTTGAAGAACAATATAGGAAGGGTGCCGGCTATACCCTAATGTATCGGTAGCGACAACCCGCTTCCTATACCCCCAACTTCCGAGTAACTGATTGAAGCCCGCGCCTGGCCGGGCTTGCACGATTCAATCTTTCTGCGCCTCCCTCCGGACTCCCTCGGTGGACAGGCAAACCCTGTGGGGGCTGCTCCAAGAGAGATCGTGATAGAGAAAGCGCTCAGAGAACCCCGCCCTTCTGAGAAAGGCGGGGCTCTCAGAGATTCACTGCTGCAGGAGGCACAGCGCATAGAAGTCCTTATGGGAGATGGCCTCTCCTGGGGGCTCCCCACCCCTCCACGTCATAGGCAGCAGCCTGGGCGTCAGCTTCAGGGTATGCCCCCGAAAAGGCCCCCCATCCCGGGCCCAGGTAACAGACATGCTGTAGTCAGTCCCGACCCACAGGTCCTTCAACCAGCGGCCCGGGACATGGCACCGATACTTCCCTCGTTGGTGAGGGAGCGTAGAGAGGGGGTAGACATAGAGGCAGGGCATCACCCCTCCAGGAAAGTCTCCAGGACAGCCACATCGGCAATCTCGGTGGTCTTCTGGCGCAGGCCCAGCAGCGTGATCTCCAGCGTCTCCTCGACGTGAGAGACCAACTCCTCCAGGGAGCGGGCCCGACGCTTCTGTGTCTTCTGGCCACGCTTACCCAGGTCTCCTCCAGTGAGAGCCTCATTCACCTGCTCCATCTCCTTCTCGACGTGAGCCGTGAGATTATCGCAGATGGCTCGCACGCTCTCAGCGTCATGGGCCACGCCCATACGGTAGACAGACGCAGGGCCAGAGGTCTCGATGCCAGTAGCGAGGGCCTCCCACTCGGGACAGCTATTGTCGCTCACCCAGTAGATACCTCCCGACGGACGTAGGGACACGCCCTTCACCCGGGCAGATAAGACAGCGCGAGAGAGCGCGGTGCCGAGAGCGCTGGCGGTGATACGCCGACGCTCCTGCTGCCACTGCTTCACGAGATCAGCAAAGACTCCCTCGTGGAAGGGAGTCATGGCAAGGCCCACACCTCCGTCAGGGAGCGGGAGCAGCAGCATACGACCACGCTCGGTCGCAGCCTTTTTCCCAGCAGCCTCGTGCTCTTGCATGATGGCATAGCCATCCCGGGCCACAGGGCGCAGGTAGAGACCCGCCTTGCCCTGAATGCGCCGTGTCAGCACACGCTTGAGGGCTCCCAGCGGAGCCGTCTCCTCAGGCAGCATTTTATTGAACCAGTCAGGACAGTTGTCCCGCAGCGAGTCCAGGGACAGCCCCTCAGACAGGGACCAGTAGGTCACGACACCGTTGACACGGAGCGTGTTCTTTTCAAGATTCATTTTGGCTCTCCAGTTCTGTCTTCAATGACAGACTGAGGCTCTCCCCGAGAGGGGGAGAGCCTACGTCAACCTTTGAAGCGAGAGCACCGCCCCTCCTCACAACCCTGGCCAGGAGACAACCAACCAGGGGGAATCGGAGGAGAGACGGCGCTAATCAGTCACAGATCAGCGTGGTAGCCCAGGAGGGCACTCGGCCCTTGCCACAGTTATTGCCAAAGAGCAGCACAACCACGGGCACAGTGGGGGCCTTGTCAGGCCATGGCGTGTAGCCATCCGTGCATACCACGAGCAGATCACAGTCATCCTTTGCAGCAGCCTCAATGGCAGGCCGGAGATCCGTCCCGCCACCGTGGCGCTTACCCAGCAGCGTCCGCATAGAGGACAGGTCTCGGTGAGCCTCATTCACTCCGTCAGTGGCGACGTAGACATTGCACTTGGCGCCACACTGTCGGACGAGACCCTCTACCTCAGAGAGGCTCTCTACCACGTCATCGTCAGTCATAGACCCTGACTGGTCCAGGACGACAGAAGCCGTCCATTCAAACGAGACGAGAGAGGGGAGGATGATGCCGTCCAGGCTCCAGGAGAGAGGAGAGGGACGTTGCCAGGAGTAGTCATCAGCACCGATCTTGATCCGCTGCTGACGAATGACGGTAGCAGCAAGGGTCTGCCAGGGGGTCTGAGCAGGAGCCAACTGCTTGTCAGCCCATGCAATCCAGCCTCCGTAGCCTGAGCCTCGCAGCCTGCCGCCCTTCTGAGCTTCCTTGATATCCTGGGCAGTACCCTGACGGACCTGCTCTCCCTGTTGCTCGTTCAATCCAGGGACATCGTGCTTACCCTGGCCCTTCCCAGGCTCAGGGAGCTCCCAGGGCCGAGGATTACCAGCACCAGAGCCACCGCCACAGCAGCGCTCCTTGCCCGGCCCTCCCTTGCTCGGGGCTCCAGGCTGACCGCCCAGATTCTTACCGGGATCCTCACCGGGATCCTTACCAGAGCCGCCCTCCTCATCGTCAGGCAGGTTGGCGTAGTACCACTCCCAGGCCTTCCCCAGGGGGAGCCCATACTTCTCAGGAAACAGGGAGTCCTTGGGAATGTTGTCCCGTATCCAACTCTCAAGCCCGTGGATTGCGAGGTCCTGAGCGCGGTTGATCTTCTCAGCCTGCTTCTTGAGGTGAGGCGGCAGGGGTTCTCCAGCCTCAGGCATGTACCCCAGGTGAGCCTGGGCACGTTGGAAGTGCCGTCCGAGGAGGTGTCCGTAGACCTCGTGAGCAAGCATCGCTGCACACTCAATCTTGGTGTATTTCAGCCAGCACTCAGGGTCGTAGTACACACGCCAGTTCTTGTCACAGGCCATGCCTCCCAGAGCCAGCAGGCCCTTGGCCTGCACAGGAGTCACGGCGGAGAGGGCACGCCCCGTGAATGGGAACTTCCTCATAAGGAAGGCCCTGGCAAACATGAAGTTACGCCGGCCCTCCTCTTCCCACTCCTCGCTTGTCAGCAGCAGCATGATCTGCTCCTGCAGTTCTCGGAGGTCTTTCTGGACGGCGCTCTCGCCAGGGCGGGCTGGCCCAGAGTTGGGTGCTACAAACATGGCTATTCTCCAGGGGTGAGGGGTCTCTCAGCGAGAGCCCAGGGTGAGTTGTGCCGCATAGCCGACACGTTGCGAAAGCCCAGCGCAGGGGGCGGATCCCAGGAAAATCCTGGGTGAGCCAGCCTCCCTTCCTTGGTACAGATACGTCCAATGGGGGAGGTGTCAGTGACGGAGACCCTGTACCCGGTGAGGAGACCCTCGTGGGGGGTAAAGTCAGGGTCGTATGTGAGGTACCCCACACCCTTCCGTCTACGGAAGGAGGCACGTATCCACGTACCATGGAGGTGCTCGCACGATGTCATCCTGCTGGAGAGAACGTAGCCGCTCTCATTGACGATAGGGCTGCGCTTTCGGATATCCGTGAGGCGATCATGCGCCTTGATGTGCGTGCTCGTAATGGCCTGTTTCCACTGTGGGCCCTCCCCGTAGCGGGCGTTGTTAGCCCTCCTACGCCTACTGCCGATATCCACAGCGATCTTCATAAAAGGTCGCAGATCAGCCGGGGTCTGGTGGAAATGAGTCTTTTCGTAGGCATGGCGCCTGTTGAAGAACTCTCTCCACTGGGCCAGGACGTAGAAGCAACGGATGTCTCGGACACCGCCCTTCTTACCGCCCTTGTACTGGCGGTCCCCGTCTCCGAGGAACTCCGCCATGACCTTGAACTCCTCCATGTCATGCTCACACATGACGAAATGTCCCTTGGTTGTGATTCCTATTTTGTGTAGTGCTCCACCGCATTGCACCCTCACAGAGAGGAAGAACGCAGCAGTCTCCTTCTGTCCCATGTCAGTCTCCTTGAAATGCCCGGAATCGGACACGGAGACGTCCCACACCTGGGTGAGACGTCTCAGTGTCTGACCGGACTCCTACTTAGCAGCGATACTCTTTAGTTCATTCAAGACGGGCAGCAGTACAGCCAGCGTACCCTTGGGAGCCTTAGCTCCTGTCGGAATACCGACCGCTTTAGCTATGAACAGGCTGGCACACACCATAGCGAGATCCCCAGCACCCTGAGAATCAACGTGCTGCACGAACCGGAGAGCCCGTGCCCAGGCGTCAGCGCTGGAGTCTCGCTTGTTGACCACGAGACCACGGACATAGGCACCGACGGAGGAGATCATCAAGAACTGGAGGTCAGGACGGAGGCCCTGGACATCGTAGCCAGTGGGGTCAGCGAGAATCTCCTCAGGAGAGGGGATCTCATTCGCCACATCAAAGTATTCCACGAGCGCACGGCCTGTCGCCTCTCCCAGAATGCCCTTGATTAGCAGGGACCGGACAGCCTCAATGTCAGCCTCGGCCAGGCCACTCCCTGCCAGCCCCAGCGTTGCAGCATATGCCACAGCCGCCATCTCCAGGGTACGCCCGTTGCTGGTAGGACAGTCCACCAGCTTTGCAGGCTCAGGGCAGTGGAGTCCGTCCTCTGTCAGCACAAACCCCTCGTGGAACACGGTAGGGTCTCGCTTCTCAAAGCCCACGAGCATAGCGCGTGACATGGGAATGAGATCCTGCCAGTTCTCAGAGAGACGCGGCACCTTGGGCTCAGGCCAGCCCTCCAGCATTCCACGCCGCCAGCTTTCCCGATTGTAGGCAGGCTCCCAGTCAATCCAGACCCACCGTGTAGCGGTAGGACACTGGAGAGGATGGTACACAACAGCGCAGTTAGCAGGGTTCATCCCTGCCCAGAATCGTGTGCTCTCAGGCAGGGGCAAGTCCCCAGCGTAGCGCCGAGTCACGAGGTCCAGGAATGCTGACCGCTGAGCAGGGGTAGCGTTGCTGAACTCATCAAAGCCATGGACGTAGGTATTCTCCGTGTCCAGGGCCGTCGCCACAAAGGAGATATGGGGCGCTCGCTTGACGACCTCTCGCATCTGCCCGAACATCTCCACAGTCGTCTTGTAGGGGAGCCCACCGATTACAGTGGGGTCCATCTGCGTCAGAATCCAGGTGTGTCCCCTGTACTGGAGAGCCTGGACAAGGGCCGCCATAAAGGTAGACTTCCCGGTACCAGGACGCCCCACAAGCAGGGGAGGGAGGTTTGCCATTAGCGCAGTGGCTACGGCAAGCTCTTGAGCGGTGAGATTACTCTCAATGGGACCACTCTCAGAGAGAGTAGCCATAGGAAGGGTGGACGTAGTCATTGGTTGTCTCCGTTGGGGAATCCTCAGGACTGGAACAGCACTGAGGCCACAACCCCAAGCCACAGGGGCGAGGGGCTGAAGTCTCGGTGCTATCCTCGCCCTCCGCCTACAAAGTAGGCCCGTGCCAGGGCTACCTCGTCAAACGAGGGGTGCTCTACAGCGTAGCTGATACCGTGTGCCTCGTGTGCGAGGACAGCGGCAGTGACCGCCAGTCCAACATGACAGGTTGTAGTATGAGAGACGGTCATCGGCGCACGGTAGTCATACACGATGAGCTTCTGGCCCTGTCGCCGTCCGATCTCCAGATCGTAGGACCACAGGCTACCCTCTCCATCTACAGAGAGGTTTCCTCCGTTCATGTTTACACGGCCCTCAGCCCAGGCCCTCACAAGTTCTCGATTCGTCATGTCAGTCTCCTTGAAAAGTACCGAACAGTGGTACACGGGGAGGAGACAGGGTAAATCCTGGCCGATCCTGGCCAGGGCCCTGTCTCCCACCGTCTGCCACTGGCAGCTATTCTCCCTCGTCCTCCTCAGACTTCAGGTAGTAAGAGTTCCAGCCTATTTCCTGAGCCCCAAGTGCTCCGAGGTAGAGCCTCGCCGCACGTTGACGCTGCTCTCTCTCAGAGATCCGAGCCCGGATCTCCTGTCGCTTGGGGCTGTCTACTCCTTGCCGCTTGTGGGGCTTGCAAAGGAGACAGCCATCTCTCGTGGACTTGGGGCCTTTCCGCTTGTGCTGTGCCATTTCCTAATCCTCCTTGCGAGCCGCTACAATGTGCAGGGCCTCATGGGTTAGGAGCCCAACGAGTTCTCTAATGGTTGCCGAGGCGGCGAAATCCGGGTTGTAATAGCACCAGGGTCTCTCACTAAGGGCAACTGTGGGGACTCCCTTGCTTGGGATAAAGGCGATGTGGCTCAGAGTTCTCCTGAAGTCCACCGCCGAGGCCCACAACGGACAACCCGTTTCCCTGGCGATTACTCTTGCGGTAAAGAGTTTCAGTCTGCTATCCATTTCCTAATCCTCCTCAGTGTTAGGTTGTCTCTTCTCCAGCACCTGCCGAACGTGGGCGATGCTACGCAACAGTGATCGGTTGTTAGCCCTGAGCTGGGGCTCGTTGTAGTGATCCTCTGCCATATCGAGAGCCCCAAGCAGGGTCTCCAGATCGTCCTTGGAGAGGACAAGTGGGCTTGTCTCAAAGCTGATCTCAGGAAACTCACGAGCCAGGAGGAGAGCGTTGATCTTCTGCCCCTCACTGGCAGTATGAAAGTCCACGAGAACAGCGTGGGAGTAGGGGTGGGAGTGGTGGGGCTTGACCAGTGTTCTTGAGACTGAGCCGTCCTTCTCCACATACGAGTGAGAATAGGTATGGTCGAGGTTCTCTACCATTATGGTGAAACAGGCCATTTCCTATGCCTCCTCAGTGTGGAGCGTCCACGCCTGTACCAGGGCCTCGATGTCATCGAGGAGAGTGAGCCTCTCGGCTCCTGTGAGACTGCTGTTCAGCAGGTTTCGCAGTGCAATCAAGGGGTCAGGGCTGGCCCTGATGATGAAGTGGGAGATGTCTCCGCTCTCATCCTGCTGGATGACATCATCCGGGCAGTTCCTGAGTGCCTCGAAAATCTCAGGCCACTCGACTTCTACTTCACATTCTCGTGAGCCCGGCTCAGGGCCACGCTCTTCAGCGTCGACCCAGCCAGTGAGCGTAACGCTCATATTGTCTCCTGTAGCGACAACCCGTCTCCATCGAGGGCTGTCAGAATGGTCAAAGGACCTGTCGGATGGAGCGACAGGATACGGCAAAGGCCCACCCCAGGAAAATCCCAGGGCGGGCTGCTGCCGTATGGCAGGGGAGAGCTTAGCGCTCCTCTAAGGAGGAGAGCGCTCGGCCGATCCTGGTAGAGCCTGGCCCGTGGGAAAGGTGCCCAAGACAGGAGCACGCCCACAGTAGGACTACCATCGTAGCGATCAGCCCAGCAGTTCTCAGGTCTGGCATCGACAGTCCTGCCTATTGCAAACCGTCTCAGGACGACGCTCAGCACCGTCGATCATCTCAGCCATGTCCTGGACACGGGCCGCATTGACGGCACGCCACGCTGTAAGGACGTGTTCTGACGGGCTACGGTCGTAGTGGAAAATAGCCCACAGGATCTCCTCGACCTTCTCAATAGACTCCAGTTGAGACTGGCGTAGGGTCGTCTGTTGGGGCTGAAGCCTGCAAGGTTGTGGGCCTCGGATCGTCAGATCCTCAGCGGCTGTCTCAGCGGTGTCACGCCTAAGAGGCGCAAGGTGTCCAAGTGTCATCGGTAGTCTCCTGGGGGATCCTGTGAGAATCACAGGCGAGGTAGACACGTCCGGGTGACGTGTCTCCTCGTCCATGCTCCTCGCTACCCGACGTAATACTCACGTCCAACCCACCACGCGTTGCGGTCTCGTAGCGAGGCGAGCATGAGTTGCTCGCTATTCAAGCGAGGCACCACGGGTAGGCTGTCCAGGAAGTGGCGCAGCATACAGTCCAGGGCGGCAAGAGCCTCATCCACAACAGCAGTGTCCTGGCTAAGACACAGGATCTGCTGGAGAGACTCCAGATCGTCCCGGTGTACCAGGAGACGTTGCAGGGCCCTGCGCCAACCACGCACGGGCCATTCCTGGAGAGACTCCAGGTCATCCATGGCACGGACAGCGAGGCCGGTTGCGCTGGTTATCCAGCCCTCGATCCGGGCTGGACTTTGAGCGTTTAGCCAGTCCCTGGCTACTGCAACGCGTGGTCCGGTGCCACTCACGAGAGCAGTCTCTACCAGACCCGCAAGCAGATCGGCGGGCGGCTCGTGGAACCTCAGGTGATGACCCGCTGCCAGGGCGGGACCGAAACCGTGACGCTTCAGGGCGCTCTGCTTCAGCTTAGCCACCAGCGGCTCCTCGTCGTGGCTTAGCCACATAGGATTTTCAAGGGCTGGTTTCATCGGGTGTCTCCTGGCTATTTGAATGATGGGCGGCACAACCTAAGCTGTGCCGTTTTCTGAAAGAGCGGGTAGCGACAACTCGCTCTCTCAGGAAAAAGTGATAGAGAGAGAACCTCAGAAAAGCTGTTGGGGCCAGGCGCAGCATGGCCCTGCCTGGTTTGCACCAGGCAGGGCTTAGGGAGCCTGTTGTGGGGTTAGCCCCGCAGGATCTCCCGGATGGCGGAGCGTACCCGGTAGGCATCGCGCTTTGTCGCCACAATGGCGTAACTGTAGCCGCTATCCGCGTTGTATCGGGGCAAGACCGGCAGTGGTTCCCACCCTCCGTCGTCGTCCAGACGACGGAGCCACACGAGGGATGGCTCCATCGTATGGAGGTTCCGGCAGCCGTACACGGCGCCACCCTTCTCCAAAGTGATCTCTCCATCATTCCAGGCTTTCCAGACGGAGAGGGTAGTGGTGTCGTCCGTGTGTAGTTCTGCAAGTAGGGACTGGAGTCGGTTTCGGAGGTCGGTTCGCATCGGTGTCTCGCTTGTGATGTCCCATAGGGACGGTGGAGGGTTGCGGTTCGCTATCCCTTGCCCCGACCCTGTGAAGGGTCGGGGGAAGGGGAAGCGCGTCCTTTCAGATCAGAAGATTAGGAAGGACAAGCCCAGGAGAAAGTAAAAGGTCCCTGGGTGGTACCTCATGCAGCCGCTTCTCCGTCCTCCGCGACTTCCTCCTCCTCCACCGGCAGGCTCTTGACGTGCGCATCGAGGAAGAACGCAGCCATGGGGGATGACATTCCGCCGGACACGAGACAGGCGGTAGCCGCTTCCACGTCGCCGTCGCAGAGGTCGTAGGCAGCCTTTACGCTCTTCTGGAGCGATGCCTCTGCCGCTGCCGCTGCCGCTCCGCTGGTCACGGCCTTGGTTTCGTTGGTCACGACGCCCATGCCCTTGAAACCACCCTCCGCAGGGGTCGCGCTCATGAGTTTGGACCGGATGCGTCCAGCAGGGCCGAGACCCGGAGCGCCGTACAAGGAGCGAGCGCTGATGATCTCTCCGGCCTTGATGGCACGGTTCGCGTAGTAGTAGACCGTTCCGTCGATCGTCTGCTTAGACACACCGGCTACCGTGACCTCAGTTCCGTGGAAGCCAGCGCTACCCGTCTCCCAACCCTTGGGCAGTACGGTGTCTCCCTTGTTGGGACCGTCAGAAACGGTGCGCCCCTTGGCGCCTCGCATCGAGCAGGGGCCGACGCTCGCACCCTTAACTTTGGCGGCTCTGTCGAGAATTTCGGCTTTTTTCAGTTTGATGGACATGAATGCTCCTGTGAATCAGCCATGTTTAGCGACGACCCGGACGGAATGTCCAGGCGGCCCTGCGGCTGATGTCCGATCTTACCATCAGGTGATGGGAGAATGATATCGATATCTGAGGCGCCCTGTCGATTTATACTGAACAGGCGTTCAGGTAGGGGGGTACCTGAACAGGCGTTCAGGTTGGGCCAGGTTATCTACCGTTCGGTAGGTATCCGGCCAGCTAATCTACCGTTCGGTCGATTACCTGCTGGTCGGGGGGTCCTCGCGCGGGGCATCCCCGGAAGGAGGGGGGGTCTATCATTCCAGTTTGGGACTCCCCTCACGCACTCTCTTACCCCTGTGTTATCACCTGTTGTCAGCATATGTTACGGGGTACCCGCAGGCTTGGGCTTCCAGGCGCCAAGCACGGGCGTCTGGGGTTTCGAGGACGGGGCCGCCCTCCAGGCGCCACCGAGCGTCCGCGTCCCAGAGGTCGTAGACGGTCCGCTCAGCCACCGTCCAGGTGAGATCCCGGCCCGGGGCGTCGTAGGATTTCTCCCACCAGACGGATAGGAGGCAGTTGAAGTCGCCACCCAGGGCGAGGGAGGAGAGGAGAAGGAGCAACATGGACACCTCCAGGCCCACAAGGGGCCGTCGTTGTTTTGCCCTCCCCGGGCAGACGGGGGGGCGGGGGGTTCGATAGGAACGAGCCGCTTCCTAAATGACCACCCCCCTTTCATGGAGAGGAGTGGGACTCCGAAGGGCTCAGACTATTTGGCTTCGCCGGCTTGGCCCGCGAGGACCTGAAGCTGCGTGATGTAGTTGACGGTGTTCCCTCCCATCGAGGAGGCCACCATCGTGGCGTGGGCAAGCTCCATCCACTTTCGGATCTCAGAACTACGCCCTGTGGTGAGGTCCCCACGAGCGACGGAGAGCGCTGCTACGAACGCGACTTCCGTGATGCCTGCTGGGGAGTTGATTCCGCCCCTGCGGACGAGGAACTCTCCGAGGAGCCCTTCGCCTTTGATTTGCGCTTCTTGAATGAGTTCTTCAAGGGATTCGGGGGAGAGCGTCTCGGCGAGAGCTGGCGTTCTCGGAGCCAGAGTGGTGGAGACCCCGTTGAACTCCCCTCTGGTCTCTCGTTCAGGGCTCTCCACCAGTTCCCCATCTGGCCCGGTAAGGGCGTATCGGTCAGCGCGTCCCATGTCTGCAACCTACCATGTCGTTTCTCCCAACGCTCTCGTTCTGCAAGGAACTCGCTGTTCCAGGGGCCTCCACAGAGCCACCAGCTTTTCTCTTCAAGGCTGTCCCACAGCGCCCAGGTCCGGTGCCAAGCCCCGGCTTGTGCCCCTGGGATCTCATCGAATGCCCCGGAGACGACGCCCTTGTACCAAGCGGACCGGCAGATGTTGCGGATCTCGTTGGGATGGACCTTGGCCCCTTCGCCCTGCCATATCTTCAGCACGACTGCTGCGTCCCCAGAACTCAGAACTCCGGGCAGGAGACCCGGCCCCACAGCCCAGATGACGAACTTGTTGGACTTGTTGACCAACCAGCGGATGCCCGCACGGGCCCCGTCCTCTGAGCCCCCGACTCCGGCGAGCCACCAGAGGAGGTTGTCCAGGGCACCCCCCCGAGAGGTCTTCGCACCACGGCCTTCTCGTAAGAGGTAGTAGGTGACGGCCCGGATGTTTGGCCAGGGCTCCCAGGGCCAAGCCTCTCCCACTTCGCCCCAGTCGTCCCGGACGACCCCGGCGTTGAACTCCAGGAGGCCCCGGTATCCAGCCCAGGCCCGGACTTTGCGCTCCAGTTTCTCGCGCTCCCGCACCCAGAGCTCGATGCGCCCGTCTTTCCTGGGGTCTCGGCCCTCCCGGTGAAGGCCACCACAGAGGGCATCGCCCCATCGGTGCTTCGGGGCAAGGAGGGAGATCGGGGGGTAGTTGCCCGGGACGCGGAGAATGTCGGGCAGACAAAGAGGCCACCGGAGTCCTTTTAGGAGATTGCCCTTCGGGTCGCCCACCAATCGGGCCCAGGGTGTTCCGGCCATCAGTCATTTTCCCAGACGACTCCACGGGCGGCCAGGGCTTCCTTCACGAGGAGACGGATGACCGTGGACCAACCGACGTCGAGATCCCGTGCAAGTTGGTCTACTTCCTGGAATAGCTCCATGGTCAGACGTACAAGAACGGGCCTGAGTTCCCTACGGGGTTCGCCTCGGATGTAAGCCATATATAGTCACCGGGCAGGAAGGGGCGTTACTTAGAGTAACGCCATATCCCCTCTTTTCCAACCCCCGGGCTAAACTGCTTCCATGAGCAAGAGCTTGATCGTCGCTGATCTTCAGGTTTGGGGGCTGTTCCCGCACCCGAAAACCGGGGAACTCCAGCCGGTTGAGCGGATCTACGTGATGACGGACTTCGGCATTACGAGCTACTACCAAGCGGGGCCCTTCGCGGATGGAATGATTGCTCTCCAGTTTTCAACCGAGCCGCCTGCTGAGACAATCATTGAGCAGTTGAGCGGCATGGCATCTCACAGGTCAGTATGACGACTCCTCTCCAGGCCCAGCGGCTTCTCAAGGCGCTCCAGACACCCAGCACTTCTCTCCCGGCATACGGGCAAGTCCACGATCTCGCCACGGGACGCTTCAAGAAGTACAACCCTGGGGATCTGACCAGGACGCTCCAGCAGGACATCCTGGCCTACTACTCGAATCCCCCTCGGACGCCCTCTGGGCATACCCGGTGGATCACAATCCTGGCATCTCGTCAGGTCGGCAAGTCCACTTCGGCTGACATGGCAGCGTACCCGTTGGCTGCCTACACCCCGGGCTGGGACCACGTCACCATCGCAGATACCCGGGACCGGGCAGACTACCTGCACAAGCGGATCCACCACTTGCATCTGCGCTGGCCTGAGCAGCTACGCACGCCCACGGTCTCTCAGCGAGAGAGCCGCCAGTTGTCCTTCGATCCTCTCCACGGTGGGCGTATGCGCGTGCTCTCTGCGGAGTCTGGGGCTGTGGGTGTTGGGCAGAGCCCGGACAGCTTCCACGCTTCGGAATGCCATCTCTGGTCGGACTTTGAAGGGTCCATGTTCCTCATTACACCATCCCTTCGAAACCGGCAGAATGCGCTCGTGCTGTTTGAGGCAACGCCCTGGGAGCGGGGCAGTTCCTGGCACGAGCACTACCTGATGGCGAAGGAGGCCACGTCTCAGCCCCACGCGAGGCACTTCGCTCGGTTCTATCCTTTTTGGGACGGGCTCCTGAATGCCCGTGTCCCCCCGTCTGACACGGTCTGGGACCTGGAAGAGATCCGGCTGTACGAGCGGTACCACAAGGACGGGCTGACCTGGGACAATCTCTTCTTCCGACGATTGGCTCTCCAGGAAGATGCTGAGCTCAGGAGGCATCCCGAGCGCTTTGTCGTCATGTACCCCTTTGATGACGTGGGTTGTTGGATCTCCTCGACCAACGCTGCGATCCCAACCCGGGCTCTCCAGAAGCACATCGACGCTCCGCTCGTGTCCTGGGAGGCGCCGTACATGGAGTACGAGGCTCCCAAGTCGGACGCTATCTACGCGATTGGTGTTGACCCCTCCGGCTATGCCGCACGAGATCACGCCTCGTTCCAGGTCCTCAAGGTCTACGACAGGCACTGGGAACAGGTGGCGTGCTTTGCTGACCACGTCGATCCGTTGACCTTCCACCGGCACATCCTACGAGCAGCCGAGCGGTACAACGGCGCACTGGTCACCGTAGAGTCCAATGGTGTTGGACAGGCGGTGCTGTCTCTCCTCGATCAGGCTGAGTACGGCAACCTCTTCTACGAGAGGAAGTTCACACCCGGGCTGACCACGACCTCCAAGAGCCTGGATCGCATGACCGGGCACCTCATCGACTCCCTCTTGGACGATCTCATCCTCCATGACAAGAACACGGTGGAGCAACTCCAGACCTACAAGAATGACAAGCGGATCGAGGAGGGCGCTGGTCTGGAGCTTGTTCGTGGAGGGCCATCCCCTCGCCGTCGAGATCGGCACCACTGGGACAAGGTCTCGGCCCTCCTCATGGCAATCCAGGCAGCCCGTGCGCTGCCCCAACGCCCCTTTCCCCACACGCCTATTGACTCGACTGCGCTCTTTTCTGAAATGCCCTATGACCGGCAGCAGAAGTATCGAGCTACTATAGCGGGGGACAAGAAGCCTGCTCCCCGGCTGACCTATCGACTCCCCACGAGGCGGAAATGAAGCAACCTGCAGACGCTGAAATCGTCTACCTCCCAGAAAGGGACGCCCACCATCTCGCGTATAAAGGGATGACAGCCGTGGTCCCGAACCTCTGGACTGCTCAGTACGGGCCCTTCACAGTAGACTGGAAGCGATTCCACGCCGACCCCAAGAAGGCCATTGTCTTTCGGGAGGGGCCTTCTCTGGCGGATCTTCACGATATGCAGAAGTCGCAAGACTTCCCCTCGCCCACTCCGCCCGCTTCACGATAGACTTCCTCGAAGGAGGCCACATGGGACGCAGGAGAAGGGAGGTATTCATCTCCCCAGAAGAAGAGCAGGCGGAGCGTGAGGATGCCCGGAAGGCGTGGCATGAGCATCGGGCGGAAGCTGCGAAGAAGGCCCTCGCCTCAGAGGAACCAGCAGCCGTCCCAGAAGCCGCTCCCGCCCCAGCGCCTACGAGAAAGGCCGCTCCCAAGAAGGGTGCTTCCAAGAAGACGCGCTCCCCGTCCGAGTCTGCTCGGGCTGCCGCCCCGGCCACTTCCGGCGCCTCCTCGGCTATTGATGAGCTACTCTATCCGCGAGAGTGGATCCGAAAGGAAGGGCAACCCGGCCCGGATTGGTCCGGACCCATTGGCCCTGGGCTTCCCCCGGCCTCTCCAGAACTGTGGTACGGGCCTGAGATTCCCGAGGATATCGCAATGGCCAAGAAAGGCCATCGAGCCGCACAGCAGGCAGAGGCTGAAATAGCGGGCTACGAGCCTCTACGCCCCACAGAAGCAGGCCCTAGCCCAGAAGAGGAAAAAACGCGGTGGAGAGGAGAGAGAGAGGAGGAGGGGATCTTCTCTGCGCGGATTGCTGCTCTAGACGACAAGCAAAAGGCAAAGCTCGACTACGGCATACGTGTGGGGCCCGCCATCGTTGGAGGCTTGGGCGATCCCCTGTACGAGCAGGCGGCTGAAAAGGGTAGGCCCCTTCAGGCGTGGGAGCTCAAGGAGCCCGACGTCGGAGGCGAGGCCCGGCTTACTATCCTCAAGCACAACAAAGAATATCGAGAGATGGCTTGGAGAAACGGCTGGCTCGATCACTATGCTTGGATGTCTATTGGAGTGGGCCCCCCACCAGAGATCGTCCCCTGGCCGACAGACGTGGAAGCGCCCCCGCCCGAGAAGTCTCTTATGGACACCCTGAAGGGTTGGTTTCCACAAGGATAAACTGTTGGATAGGAGAGTGAGCGATGCCTCAGTATTACGACCTTGATCCCCAAGCTCAGGCTCGACAGGACGCGGCTCGGCGTGCCGTGGCTGGAGCATGGAGCCAAGACCCCACAAGTCTGCCCACGGCCGAAGGCATGGATGCGGCTTTGCCCGAGGCTGCGCCCGGCCCTCCCCCAGACATGGGGCTTCCGGAGCCAGAGTTGGCCGCTGCTCCTGCAGTTGGTGCGCCAGCAGCTTCTCCCACTTCGATTCGGCACGAGGGTTTTGGAGGCTACACCTATGCCTTCGATCCCATCTCAGAGGAGATCAGCATCCTCGTGGATCCCAAGGGGAGGGTTCCTGCTGGGTACGTCGTTCCGATGGATAGCGTCCCCTACACCGCAATCCGAAAGGAGCTTGCGGAGGCGGGCAAGGCAGAGCCAAAGATCGACTCTCCAGACTTGGAGCCCCCCGAGGAGCCGGCTCTCGCAGGTGGGCCGCCAAGAGGGCACCAAGCCCAGCCTTTGGGGATTAGCAGTGAAATGCCTCCCGCTGACCCCCCAGTCGAGCTATTACCCGAGACCCCGGAAATGGCGCCTCCCGAGTCTGCTGGAAGCACGCCGAGTCTGGAAGACATGGAAGACATGCTCGGAAGGCTCACGGCTGAGATCTCCAAGCGTCGGAAGGCCGCCCGTGAGGGTGGGAAGGAGAAAGCTGCGGCTGTTGCGGCTGCACCTCCGGCTGCCGGGGGGACAGGAGCACAGGCTCCTCCAGAGGCCGAAGCTGAGAGGAAGCGCTTGTTCCATGGTGGTGGGGGCCGCGGGCGCTGATGCTGAAGCCTACCCAGATCCGAGAACTCATCGGGGCGCACAAGAACAAGTCCCAGGGGGAGACCGCCCGCTGGGATCGGTACCGTGGCGCGTACATGGGCGACTTCTATGGCCCGGAGGGTGATCAACCCCAGGGCAGCGGAGGAGGGGGCGCCGGGGAAGAACTCTCCATGGAGACGAACTTCGCCTATGCCTTCGCGGACACGGCGGTCGCCAATATCTGCCCGACCAATCCTGAGGTCAATGTCCTGGCTCGTCGTCCGGCGATGGCCAACGCGGCTCGGTATCGAGAGGCCCTGGTCAACGACACTCTCGACCGCATCAAGGCGCACACGATTCTCTGGCGGGCGGCCACCCTTAGCTGTGTCTACCCCCGGTGTTTCATAAAGGCGGTCTGGAACTTCCGACGGAACTCTCCAGATTTCATCACGAGAGATCCTCGGTATGTCTGGTTCGACCAGAGCGCAGGCCGTTGGTCTGACCTTCGGTACCTTATCGAGGTGACCGTTCTGACCAAGGACGAGTTCAACCGCCGGGCAAAAGGGGCGACTGAAAAGCCCGCCAAGCCAGAGGACGCGGACCCGTACCCCTACCTCCCTGAGGAGGCGATCTACGACGAGAAGGTTGCCTCGTCAGCACGGTTTGCCTCGTACCCTCAGTGGCTCCGGGATTCTACTCGGGATCGCTCACTGATGAATGAGACCGCTCGGGACATTCTCGAATGGGTCACTGTCTACGAGGTCTACGATTTCTCAGGAGAAGGGCAGTATTACCACTTCCTGGAAGATGCTGAGGCGCCATTGTTCAAGGGGGAACTCCCCTACCGGTTCGTCCGCAACCCCTTCTACCTGCTGACGTTCAACGACAACCTCAACGACATCGGAGGAGTCTCAGACGTCAAGCTCATCTGGAATGCGCTGTCCCGGCTGAACGAGCTTGACACCCTGATGCTCTGGCACGCCCAGACGTCCATTCCAATGATGCTGATCAACGAGGGGCTCTGCGATAACCCTGCTGCAGCAAAGGCTCAGATTCGAGACGGAGGAGCTCCGGGCTCGGTCGTCTCCATCAAGGGCAAGGCAAACGCGAGCATCAACGACATCGTGGGCTACACGAAGAGCCCGTCGTTGACTCCCGAGTTCGCGCAGCAGAGAGATAAGCTCAACCAAGTCATCGAGTTTGTCCTGGGCATCCCACAGTACAGTCGAGGTGTGGTGGGCGTCACGGACGTTGCCACCGAGGTTGCTCTTGCGGACACCGCTACCCGCACGCGGAACGGTCGTCGCCAGACTGCTGTGAATGACCTCGTGAAGTGGATGGCTCAGAGCATCGTAGGGCTCTACGAGGAGTTCCTCCCAGACGATGCAATGCTCCCCATCCGGCTGACAGATGCCACGCCAGAGGTTGTCGAGGTCACCCGGGCGTCCATGGCGGCTCGGGATCTGCTCAACGAGTTGGGAGAGGACCCCCTCCAGTTTGACTACAAGGTCAGCGCGTACAGCCCGGCTGAGAACAACCGGCTCACGCAACTCCGGAACCTCTCCAACTTCCTGCCTGTCCTGATCCAGAGCCCGTCAGTTGACAAGGTCAAGCTGATGAAGAAGCTGCTTGAACTGCTCCAGATGGAGAACCTCCTGGTTCCCCCCGAGCAACTTCAGGCCCAGATGGCTCAGGGAGCCGCACCGATTCAGGCTCCTCCTGGTCCGGGTGGGCCTCCGCCCCCTCCCGGAGAGGACACGACGGCGGCTGGGGCCCTCCCCACAGGAGACCAGTCTCAGGAGATCCCCTCAGAAATGGGTGGTGCAGGCCACCCAGCCCCCCTACCTGGGTTTGGCGGAGCACCCTTCCCTCTTCCCCCAGGCGTAAAGCCCGAAGGATGATCCATGGCCAAGGACCGTCAGCAGTTCATCAACGACTACGCAACCCGCGCTATTCAGAATGGCATGGACCCGAGCCAAGCCTGGGCTGAAGCTGCCAACATGGCAGACCGCGCCATTGCGCTGAAGCACATCACTGGGGACGAGCTTGAGACCCAGGCCGCTCAGGATCGAGCGCCAGCTTTCAAAGCCCCGCAGTCTCTCGAAGAAATGCGGAACAATGCTGCTCAGAGAGCGCTGACACCCACCCACACACCCCCCGAGGAACTCGAACTCGAACCCAACGTCGGTTGGATGGAGTAGTCATGCCCAATGACCTCCAAACGATGGACGACCGAAAGAAGCAGACCTTGCTGCAGGACCTTGGGCAGCCCGCTGCTTCTTCTGAGCAGGGGCACAAAGATAGGCTCAGTGAGATGTGGGGAGAGCAGAAGAAGCGAGCCGAGAAGGCGAGCCGAGAGCAGAAGCCCAAGTACAGCGTGAAGTAGCTATGGCGTACAAGACCATGGCGGAGATGCGGAACGGTGCGGCCCGCTCAGCGCTCGCATCCTCGGGCAAGAAAAAGGGCAAGCGCAACTACCGCAAGGAGTACGACGAGTACCATGCCAAGCCCGAGCAGCGAAAGAATCGCAGCACTCGGAACAAGGCCCGTCGTAAGCTGGACCTGAAGCCTGGGGACGAGAACGAAGTTGACCACAAGACGCCCCTCTCAAAGGGCGGTGGGAATGCAACCGGGAATCTCCGGGCCACATCTCGCACAAAGAACCGCAAGAAGTACAACAAGTAAGGACTGATCATGGCTTGGGATGAACGGGTAGATTTAGATCCTTCGGAGAGTATGCGGAAGATGCGGGAGGAAGCAGCCGCTACGGCTCTCGCAAAGGAGCAGGAACAGCGGAATCAAACTCAGGAAGAGCGCCTTGCCGCTACCTTGGCTGCTCGTCCTTGGGAGCATTTCAAGACAGCCCTCGGGGGTGTCGCTCCCATTCCAGTCACAGAAAAGGGGTCAGGTGAGGCAGCCCTGGGCCTGTACACGGCGTCATGGGGGCTTCCTGCGGCGGCCGGGATGGCGCAGATTGCTGGAATCGACGCTCCCGCAGAGGTTTTAGGGGCCGCGGTCCGTGCCCCCAAGGAGCAATCAGCGAGGAAAGCTCGGATGGCGGGAGAGGCCAAGATGGTCTCTGATCTCGACTTGGCTCATCGACGAGGTCAAGCCTGGAAAGGGGCTCAAGACGCTTACATTGAGAGGGAGTTTGGGGAGCGGGTCATGCGCGATGCCCTGGCAGATCTGGATGTCATCCCTGATATTTCAGAGATTCCGGGGGGTACGGACTATATGGCAGATGCGGCTCTCCTCCGGGAGGAGTCGCTCGCTAAGCTTCCCGAAGAGATGAGGCACAGCAAGAAAGCTCACCAGTTCGGGCCAGATCCTGGTCTCACTCGGCTGGCTTCTGATGCTGAGCTGAGGGAAGCGGCACAGAAGCTTCAGCGGGCCGAACACGGATATAGACAAGCAGCCCGCAGGTTTGGGCCACCTCTGGGTCCACTGGAGCGCACGGCACCAGCGCGTCTGAGCGCCCAGTGGGGAGCCATGCCATCGATCATGGAGGACCTCCAGAAGGCAACTGATGAGTTTGATCGGGCTGCGAATGCGTATGATCAGGCTCGGGCCCCCTCACAAGTGTCAGCACAAGGCTTATACGGGGACCTGCATCAGAGTCGGACACTGGGTTGGTATCCGACTGGCAATGACCCGGCCGTTCAGGGTGTCGGGGTCATGGATGAGGCGCTTGATGCTGCCTTTGATGGATATGACATGGCCAAGTCTGCTGATACCAAGATGGCGCAACTCAAGAAGATCGGCAAGGTTGCCATGAAGACGGCCTATGTGGGGCCCTGGTTGGTGATGGCGGAGGCTATAGAGGCTGGTCTGGCGATTCCCATGCTGGCAGCCTACAACTACACGAAGATCACGGACCCGACCGAGCAGATTCGATTTTTCGCCCTCCATGGCCTTGAAAAGCCGCGCCCGTTGGAGGCTGGGGACCTCTCCCCGCATGGGCTTGAGTGGCTGAGAGCACACCCCCCTCAGGCCAACCAACTCTTGCGGGAAGGCGTCTTGAGCCAACCTCTCCACTCTGCTCTGATGACTGAGCGAGGTGCTCTGGCGGCTCGACAGAAAGCAGAAGCAACCTACGAGGCTGCCGAACAGTGGCCGACCAAGGAACAAATCCGCGCCCTCGCCAAACCTCGACACCGCCCACTATAGGACTGATCATGGCTACCGAGAAGAAGACGACAGCAAAGAAAGCCCCCGCAAAGAAGGCTCCGGCCAAGAAGAGCGGCCCCCTCACCATGGACGAGATCCTCGCTGAGGTCCTGGCTCTGCACAACAGGGGTTGGAAGCTCAAGAAGCCCAAGGGGAAGAAGTAGATGCTCTATGAAGGCGAGTGCGTGGAGTTGGACTGCGGGCGATTCGAGGACATCGTGAGCCTCCGGGAGTACGAAAACCACGGGCTGACTTGTCCCACCTGTGGGGGAGGAGCTCGGACGATCCTCCACCCCATCAGGACAGTTGGTGCCACGTCTACCCGGCCCGTCTCCATGAACCAGCTTGGGAAGGAGTTCACGTCCAACTCAGAGATGCGCCGGTACTTTGCAAAGCACCCGGGGCGCGAGGTGGTGGACAAGAGCGACCGTGAATGGACGGACCATTACGACGACGTCCGAAACTCCTGCGATGCGGCGGCTCGAAGTGAGGGCTACCGTGATGTGAGGCACAAGCAACAGGCGAGGAAGCGCGAGAAAAATCGTGAGCACGTATTGAAAGCTGGTCTTGACACCCCAAAGGTGGTCCGGTAGAAACTCTCTGTAGGGAGCCCCCATGTTGATCATTGCTTCCGCTGCGCCCAAGCGCGGCAAGAAGTCTGAGAAGGAGAAGGATTCCATGGAAGAGATGCACGAGGGCGAAATGCCCGAGATGGCAGAAGAGGCTCCCATGGAAGAGGCTGAGCAGGAAGAAGAGGAAGCCCCAGAAGAGGAGGCTCCTGCCAAGGAAAGCTACGACACTCCGGAGGCTGCTCTGGAAGCAGCGATCAAGGAGCACGGCCCTGGCGATGCAGGACAGCTTGTCTCCTGGCTCCAGGAATACGGGTTTGAGCTTACCAAGTCAGAGGGCGCCCCAGAAGAAGAGGCACCTGAGGAAGAAGGGGAAGAAGAGCCCATGGGTGGCGCCGAGGCATTCGGTTTCGACCCTCACACGATGCGTAATAGCGCAGCAAAGCGGGCATTCTCCAAGCACTACGGGGGCAAATAGTGGATGACGGAACGCCTGTAGCTCCCTCAGCAGAAGCCTCTGCCCCCGTTTCTGGAGGAGAAAGCAGCGGTGTGCCCGAGGCTTCGGCCTCTGCATCCCCGTCCGGTGTAGCTGCTGCCGACTCCTCCACCTCTTGGGATGGTTGGGACGATTGGAGCGGCGAAGTAGACGCTCTCCCCGACCACCTCCAGGAATCCGGTGGGAAGATCCACTCGCACCTGAACAAGGACTTTGAGGCTCGGGCTGCGGAGTTCAAGGATCTCCAGGATGTCTACAGCGCCATTATCCGTGAGCAGGAGGATCCTCGGGTCCGCTCCCTGAGCAGTGAACGGGACACGCTCCGCAGGGAGTTCGACGCGTACAAGGCTCAGTACGGAAAAGCTGGGGAGGACCTGAAATCCTTGCAGGAGGAGTACAACAACTTCCAGGGACTGATGGCCCGGGAGTACGCTGACAACTTCTGGGACCGACACGGGGACATCAAGGAAGACCCCGAGAAGCGCGAGAGATTCAAGAACCTCCTGGACCCCGAAGGCGATCTGGGGAGTTGGGACGCAGAGGTTGCAGTCCAGCTACTCGATCTCTCAGAAGAAACGCTCAAGCTGGCAGTTGCGGCCAAGAAAGACGGCGTGTCCGATAAGTACGCGCTCCGCATTGCCCAGGCTGACGCGAAAGAGCGGGATCTCCAGTCAAAGCTGGATGAGCGCGACAAGATCCGGGACCTCTACGAGAAGGAACAAGTCAAGACTGCCACAGATACCGCCAGGAAGGCCGCATCTCAGCCACGGCCGGCTGCTCGACTTACCAATGGAGCCACCACGGATACCCGTCCAGAGGTGCGTTCTCCCACAGTTTCTGACGCCAAAAGCCTGGACGAAATGCGAGCTTTAGCCTCCCGACGTGCACTTCGCGTGCATAAAGGTGGGAGGTAGAGTAGACTTCTCCTCAACGGAGCGGTAGTAAGTAGAAACGGAGCGACCCCCCCTAAAAGGACCTGACAATGCCCATCTCTCCAGATGTTGTTGCTACCGCGCTCCAAGACTTGGCGCCGGGCTATTCCGAACTGTTTACCCTCTGGCACCCAATCCTTGAGCGGATTGTCACCAAGGGCAACATTGACCGAGGCTCCCTCAAGGGCCCCTACCGCGAGTTCGTGGTCGTCACGGATGGTCCCGGGCAGGTGACTCAGGTCCTCACGGGCTCCGAGGTTATCGCTGGTGGACGTCGGCAGAATGCTTCCCGAGGCGATGCCTACGCGCCCCGCCTCATCTACGCATTCGACGTTCCTGGAAAGGATCTTGCTGAGGCAAATGGCGAGAACGATCTGGCCAAGATCATCAAGGCATACCCAGAGCTCGCACTGAGCGACTTCCATGAGCGCATTGCTACTCAGATGGCCATGGGCAATGGAGCGGGCGTCGGTGGTTTCGTCACTCTGAACGGTGACACTACCTACAACCCGCAGGGTGCTGCCCGCCAGGGCGTGATGGAGTTTGCCGCTCCCGCAGCCCAGAACACCACAGTGTTTGGCTTGGGCAAGCCCGCTGCTGCGGGCGGTCTGGCCGGCTGGTCAAACCAGTACGCGGACATCACATCGTTTGCTGCCAATGGCCGCCAGCGTATGCAGCAGGTTTACTACTTGGCCTCATCTGAAGGCGCCAAGACCATGGGCCCCGTGGACTTGCTCCTCGGTGACCAGACCTCGTACCTGAACTACCTGGACGATCTGGACCAGCAGGTTCGCGTGGTCAAGGTTGAGGGCGACAAGGCTCCTCCGATGATCCGGAAGGGCGTTGCTTTCCTGGAAGCCGACTTCTTCATGGAGCGCTCCATCAACCCGGCAGGTTTCGGTGCCGCAGCGGCTCAGGATGGCGTCATCTACTTCATCCACAGTGCCTCGTGGCATCTCTACACGTTGGGCGGTGATGCCGCGATGGAAACTGCGGGTGATTTCTCAATCCGTGGTCCCATCCGGATCCCTGAGCAGGACATGTGGCGTTACGAGTACGTCCTGAACATGGGACTGTACTGCGATCAGCTTCGTTGCAACGGTGCCGTGACCGGCGCCAACACCCCGTAGGAGTCTTTTATGGCCCGCACTACTGCTGGCGTCTCTTTTGATTTGGTGACCACTGCTGCGACTACGGTTGTTGATGGCCTCGGTGCTCAGGCACCTCTGGGTTTCATCTTGACCGTTCCAAGTGCCATCAATGATGGCGTGTCCACTGCCAATGCCGGTGATCAGGAGTGGATCTACGTCCGCAACGCTACGGGAGCCCAGTGGGTTGCTGGAACCATCGTCATGCGAGAGCTCGGTGCCCTCGACTACGACTGCCAGATCGCGGCTCTTGATACAGAAACTGCTCGGGTGGTCGGAGTCTCGCAGCACACAATCGCGGCTGGCTCCTTCGGCTTTATTCTTCGGAAGGGCCGAGGCTTGGTCCTCGCTGATACCGGTGGTTTCACAGCAGACAACGGCCTCGTGCAGGGCAATGTTGTTACCGGTCGTGCTGACAACCGAGGTGCAGTCACCACGCATTGTTTCGGGGTTGCTTTGGCCACTACAGCAGCCACGGCTACTGGCGCGGCAATGATCAACTGCCCAGGCTGAGTCCTACAGCGCGAATCGGACCTTCGGGTCTGCCTTGAACCCCGTCTTCCCTCGCTCCGTTGGGGAGGCGGGGTTCGCCTGTTTCTGATAAAGTTCTCCTGGGAGGTGAGGCTTGAATCTCTCTGACATCCGAGACCGCGTTTTCTCCCAGGTTGATTGGGCTCCTACTCAGTCAGTAGATGCTATCGCCCGGGTGGATGCTTTCATCAACCGGGCCTACTACCAGTTGGCGATTGACGCGCCGTTCCTGTTCTTCCAGGACCAGCTTCTCCTGGCCACCCAGGCAGATGTAGTTCCCCAGGCGGAGTACACTGCTCCCACGGATACCGTTGCTGTCCGTCCTGCAGATCCCTGGGTTCTTGCTCGCTCCATCGACATCACTTTGGCGGGGTACGTGTCCTGGGACCAAACTGGCCTCTGGGGCGGCCGGATGATTGAGGTCACCGACCCGAATGGTCGTGTCCACAGGCACCGAATCCGACAAGTCTTCCAGCTTGCGATTGGAAACGACAACTTCCAGGCCGTCACTCTCTACCGCCCCTGGCACAACACCACCGACTCCGCGATGGACTACCGGATCCATACGGATGAATACTCCGTGCCGGACGACGTCATTGAGATCAACAGCCTCCGGCTTGCCAAAAGCAACCAGAACTGGCCGCTCGATATCATTGGAGAGCTTGAGGCTGAGAAGCTCAGCTTGGACGATGCTCCGGGGACTGTCTCAGCAGGACTCCCTCGGGTCGCTTGGCGTCGTGAGCATCGGAAGATGGTGCCCGACCCGACTCAAACACCTACGGTGAGTTCTGTTGCCCAGACCAACTGGGCAGGACCAGATCCTGCTGGAGAGTTCTCCTACTGCTTCACCTATTACTGGGGGATCAGGGACACGGAAATCCAGAACTATGGGCCAGGGGGCACGATTCTGTCATCTACAGCAGCCCGGAGAGAGCCCCTGTGGGAAAGTGCTCCAAGCCCCGTCTCAGCTTCGATCACGACAGCCAATAACTCCACGAGGATTCGGGTCAACACCCCCAACATTGATCAGATGTTGGGCTTCAACGCATCAGGTCGAGATCGACTGAACAGGACTGGAATCCGGAAGCGGATCTATCGCCGTCGCCACACGGTAGACACCGCGAACTACACCGTTGGGCCTCTGACCACGACGGATACCTTCGGTGCGGCAATCGAGACTCCCGATAAGTATTTCTTGTTGGCAGACCAGGATGGAAATGACACGATCTTCGATGACGATGGGACAATCATTCCGGACTACTTGCGGCCCCTCCGAGAGACCCACGGATATCAGACTCTGGCGTTCTACCCCCGTCCGGATGATCGGTACGAAGTGGACATCCGTTGTCTCCGCCGTCCGGCTGTGCTGGTAGACCCCGAGGACACGCCCCGAGTCCACCTGGACGCCACTGAGATTCTCCTCTGGAGGACGCTCGTTCTGCTCTATGAGAGCATGGGCAACGCAGACATGGCTGACCGGGCCAGCAACTACTACCTTCAGCACCTGAAAAAGGCCACAGATCGCTACGGGGATCTGCGCTACCCAGAGGAGCCAATGCTCAAACGCCCCGGGCGAGCTCAGCAGATTGTTGAGACCCGTCGCCCCTGGCGGAGATGGTACAACCTGCCTTGATTGAGAGCCCGTGATACGCTGCCATAGCGCCGGAGAACTTCATGCCGATCCCCCCTGATACTGCCACTCCTTTTGCCCCCATCGTTGTCGGGGCTGTGTATCGTAGGAAGCGCTACGAGGAAGTCACTGAAGAGGCTACCTGTGTAGCTGCCGTTGACGACCACGGCATCCGTCGAGGCATCTTCAAGCGATTCGGGTACGCCGATGAAATCTTCACGGAGGGCGGCGAGCAGCTTGCCTCTTGGGAACTCGTCTACAACCCACGGGAAATCCAGGCGGCTCTGAAGGTCCTTCAAGCTGTCCCCAAGGGGAAGGCTGAACCCAAGAAGCGGACCACGAGGGCCTCTCGCCGCGTTTGAGGTGAGAGATGGCGGATACTAAGTATCGTACCCTCCATGGCCCCGCGTACATCCGGGCTGAATCCGGCAAGCTCTTCATGCCCAGCGATCTGGGGGCAGAGCTAAGCAACCTCCACCCAACAGAGGAGGGGACTCTCCGGTCTGTCTGGGGGCCGTGCCCCTACGTCCCAGATTTTGGGGATGGCTACCCTTTCGACGCCTCTGCAGCGAAGCTCCATGGCATCGGGCACTTCACTTTCGGGAATGGGAAGGAGGTGCTCATCACTCAGTGGGGCAACAACATCCGAGTGTTTCGGGGTTGGAAGGCCGGTCTCACCCCAGCAACTACTCCAACGGGGACTGCTGAGGACGTGTGGGAGCCCATCATTGGCCGCACATCTACCACAGGGGGCTCAGCGATTCAGGTCCCAGCAAACTTCGAGGCAGACTCTCGACCCCGCTTTCCTGCCCAGTTTGAGAAAACTCCGGCTGGCATCGTCATCATTCCCAGAGGGGCCAACAGTCGTCCCTACTTTTACGACGGGGTCGTTGCCCTCCCTCTGGGCTACGACCGCTCTCCCTCAGCCCCCGTAGGCTGGGGGCCGGAGACCACCCGAACTGGGGATGTCAACAGTGATGGCTACCACCACGATGGCGCCTGTATCTGGGGGGACTTTGGAAGAGGGCGCCTCGGGAGTGTGACCACAGAGGGCCTCACTGCCAACCAGACATCGGGTTCCACCCCCCCAGAAGTCATAGGTACGCTCATGCGGGGGCGCTACCAAGCAGCGGTGCAGTGGATTGACCGTTGGGGAAATCTCTCTCCGCCCTCAGGACGCTCGAATAGCGTCATGTTTCTCCAGGAGAAACTTCGGGTCACCGATGTCACATCGGCCACGCAGATCGTGGGGGTGGAGGAGCTTCTCAAAGAGGTAGCGTGGACTGGGATTGAGCCTGGGCCGGACGGGACTGTTGGCCGGATCCTACTGAGGACCAAGGATCAACTCCATGCGGGGACGGAGGCTCTCTTTGAGATCCCGCCCAACGCTATGGGGGGCTCCCTCGCCTTTGCAAGCCTGCCAGATAACGACACGGATTTCTTCCCAGATAATGTGCCTGACTCCTGGCTTCTCAAGGAAGGGCAGGACATCATCCCGGTGGCGCCCTTCAAGCTCTACAAGACTGCCTTCGGGCACGGCTTCGCTGCCAACTACCACGATGACCCCGGGCTGGTCCGGTGGACGATCCCAGGATTTTGGGGCACCTTTCGAGCCGATGACTTTGCGTACCCCGATCCGCAGGGCGCCGAGATTACAGGGATGCACCCAGTTGTTGGGGGCCTCCTCGTCTTTACGGCCTCCAGCACTTTTATTCTGGAGCAGAAGGACATCGAGCAGGCTGCATTCCGGACCTCAACGCTGCACGCCACTCTGGGCTGTGCCGCGCCCAGTTCCATCAAGACGCTCACCACGGGCGAGACTGTCTGGCTCTCTCGGGAGGGCTTCTGCTCCTACAAGAATGGAGAGATTTCAGTGATCTCCGAGGAGATCAGCCGCTACGTCCGGGACTTCAACCAAGCCCGGCTGTTGCAAGCAGCGGCTGTCGTAGACCCCAAAACTCAGAACTACCTCTGCTGGGTAGCTTGGAAGGGGGCTACCAGAAACGACATCTGCTGGGAGTACGAGGCTGGCGTTGGTTGGCGACAGAGAGAGGACATGACTGATGTGGCGGGGGCCTGTGTCACAGACGATCACCGACGCTACGTTGTCATAGGAGGTCGGGCCACGGGCAGAACAACGGGGGCTGGAAGCGATTCCACCATCGAGAGCGTGTGGCTCCTCGACCACCGCGTCCACACCTGGACTCCCGCTGCCAGGAATGCCGTCATCGAGACGTCTTGGTTCCGGACGGCGCGGTCCAAGCAGCGAGGGTCTCCCATGGAGGTCTTCTTCTGGATGCGAGAAACTGAGGCGGGAGTCTTCTCGGTAGAAGTCCACAGAGACTGGCGTATCAGCGCATCTCCTCAGACCATGACCGTGCAACTTCACCCCACCAACGACATCCCCCCCTTCTTTGGGACCACAACCTACGGGACTACTGGGGTAAACTGGCCCAGGCGGCGGCCTTATTGGATTCGGGGTAGCATCTTTGTACCCTCCGCTGAGGTCTTCAAGCTCCGGATCATCCACAACGGAGCCTGGGAGTTCATCGGGCTCTCCTTCGAGGAGGTTCCTCGGGGAGATACCATGAGGATCGAGAAGTAAATGGCTTGGCGCTTTCCCAAATACCCGCTGCTCGTCACGCGGACCCCCGACATTGACGACCTGAACAGGAACTTCTACGAGTACGTGGAGGAGGTGGGCGGGCGCCTCAACGAGCACAACTGGGACGAATCCGCCTCCAACGGGCTGACCATCAGTCACATGGCTGACGACATCTTCGTCTGGCACAGCGCCTCAGTCACTCAGGCGGTGGACTCGAATACGGACGGCCACAGCACCGGGCACCTACCTAATGATACCGGTAACTGGTTTGAGATCGTCCCCGACCCTCAATGGCGCAAGGTGACGGGGGCGTCCATGACCTTCTCCTCTGGAGGAGGACTTCTTTGGATCCTTGCCTCGTGGCAGCTTCGACCGGAAGACCAGAAAACTTCCGGGTCTCCCCCCGAAGTAAATAGCAATGCTCTCCCATTCTTTGCCCTGAGGATCAACGGCTCGATCCTTGAAGAGTCAATGCTTGGGTGCGGGGAGTCTGGAAACTACGCCACACCCGGGCTGGGCTATGGCGTTTGGCCACAGGCCACGTCTATCGTCATCGCAGCCCCTGCGGGAGAGCAGACTGTCGAGTTGGTGACACGTACAGCCGTCAAGCACGATACAGCCAGTGCCTATATTGGGTCTCGTGAAATCGTCTGTTTAGAGATGCGGAGGTAGCCATGGCTGACGTCACCTATGACCCGCTGACTGAGACCACAGCCCTCGACGCTGCCTCAGTAAATGACCGCTTTACGGGAGTCACTGCAGCCGTAAACGCGCTCATGGCCGAGTCCGTACAGCAGATGTGTTTCAACGAGAACCATCTGCCGTCGATGGTCGTTCAGCACCTCCACCGATGGATTACGGGAGCTCCGACCCATTCCTACCAGGAAGCCTCGGGTTGGACTACGATTGATAACAATGGAGACACTGGGGGTTTGGGGAGTCCAGCAGAAGACCTCTCTTTGGATTTCAGTGCTGGGCACACGCTCGCAAATGCAGGGCCAATCGGTGGGATCCTCGTCCTCGTAGACATCAATCTACAGCGGATCTCGGGAGCGGCTGCAACCCACACCGGAGCAGACGACGCTGTAGCAGACTTTCGGATTCAGATTGAGTACAACTCGTCCTGGGTAACAGTGGACCGGACGATCCGGACCGTCAACGCACGAGCCTTGGGCTCGGATGGGGTGAACCTCAAAAACCAGTTCATCAATGTCAATCTCTGGACGTTGATCACCAAGGCTGACGTCGCAACGAGCCACCCGGTCACAAAGGTGCGAGTTCAGGCGATTGCGCGAGAGGATACGGGTGGCGCACTGGTCACAAATGTCACAGCGACACTCTACCAGTGCCACATCACCGCCCTTGTCCTTCGCTCTGAGAAGTCGTAGGAGGCCCCATGCCAACCATCACTCTCCCACACCGAGCAGCAACCACGGTCCAGGACACCAACACGGTCTCGGGCGAGAACATTGCTGAGAACTTCTACAGCCCCAACACGACGCCGGACTCTCTAGAGGTCATCAACGGGCAGCTTCAGCACGCCAACCGAGACACATCTGCGGTCTGGACAATCAACCGGACCATGGTGCAACCACACCAGGGGGGCCATGGGGCTCTCTCTGGGGGGAAGGCTGTCGGGTCAACACTGTCCCTGGACTACTTTGGTAGCCAGGATGTGGAGACCACCAGTTCTGAGGGCTTCTCCCATGGAGACTGGGACAACACCGGGGCTGCAGATAAGACGCAGTTCTACCGGGCAATCCCGGGGGCTTCGATTGCCTTCTACCTGCCCTACACGCCTGAGGTGTTCATTGCTACGTGGCGAATCTTCGTCTCACACACAGGCGTCATCACGCATGGTTCCAAGGACTACACTGTCTTGAAGCTCTACCGGGATGGGGTTGCAGCAGCTAACCAAGTCCGAACCCTCTCCCCAGCCGGCCCCTCCGTCGCCTCGGGCTCTGGAGGAGACCGCAATGGAAAAGCCTGGGATCGCACCTGGGCAGGGCACTTTTGGGATGACGGTACCAACATGACCAAGGGATGGCATAGACTAAGCCTCCGGATTGCGACCACGACCTCTATTGCTCGGGCCCACTGCAAGGGCATCGACTTCGTCTACTTCAAGTAGGGATCTTCCATGGCGACTATAGGCGGCGGCGAAAAGCCCGTGCGAGATGCCCTCTTGGGGAGCGGTGCCTCCCAGGGCACGGGATCTTTTGCGGGGGTCGAAGCCAACAAGCTCCTCTACCAAGACGTTCAAGCTCTGAAGGAGGGCGATCTTGGCCTGTCGGAGGCCGAGAAGGATCAGATGGCCCAGGCTCAGCAGGCGGCTGCTGCTCAGCAGGCTCAGGCTCAGCAGGAGGAGCTAAACCGACAGCAGATGGCCTCGGGAGGCGGCTACTCAGGGCGCTATGCTGAGACTGCTCGGGAACTCGGAGCGGAGGCTGGTGAGGCGGGAGCCGCAGCACGGTCTGAAGCAGACCGGGTCTCTCGTGAGCAGGCCGAGGCTCGGAGGTCGGAGATTCTCCAGAGACTGGAGCGGCAGCAGGACATCAACATTGATCGTCGGCGCTATATGAACGAGTCGCACAACAAACGGGCAGAGAATATCGCAAGCATCTTTTCCATGATGACTCTGTAGGGGCTCCCAATGGCTGAAGCACCAGACAAATCTCTCGAAGGGCTCTTCAAGGACTACCAGACGCGCCGTAATCTGGAACTCCGTCGGGGGTTCAGCCGCGCAATGGCGGGTCGGAGCGGAGACCCGAACATTATGAAGATAGTCGCTGAGCGGACCCGGGATCTCTCTCCGGCAGACCGCGCTGAGATGAAGACGGAGACCCTGAAGTCACTCAAGGAGCTTGAGAGCCTTCGGACCCGAGGCTTCACCGAGGGCGGCGCCAAGAACATTGCCCTCCTTGACAATGTTCAGGGTCTGGAGCGGGCACTAATCACCGCCAAAGGGGGGCTTCAGACGGAGAAGCTCAAGAGCCTCGCCGCAGATAAGGCCCGCTTGGAAAAGCAGCTTGTTGGCTCAACGTATATAAGTGAAGAGGACTACGAAGCCTACGTCGGTGGGGGCTCTGCCTCTGCGGCGAAGTTCAGCACGTTAGTAGACGACGTCGTAGAGGCTTGGGGGGCGAATGCCGACACTGATGGGGCCCTCCTCGATCCGCTATACGATGCTTTGATGGACCCCGCAGTGGGGGCTACTCGCACCAACGCTTTCCTGCGGGCAATAGAGGATCGGAGCGGACTGTCCAGGGAGCACCTTCAAGCAACGCTTAGGGAAATCAAGACCAAGCCCGAAAAGGTCCAGGAAATCAACCGGGCGATAACGGATGGGCTCAAGGTTGGGGAGATCCATGAGCGGGAGGCCGTGGATGCGAAGGAAGACATCGTCAGGCTCCAGGCCGAGATCAACGCTACTTGGGTCAGGGTTAGCCCCGAGGCCGCAGCGCTCTCAAAACAGGTCTATGGCGCGTACAACAAGATCCTGAGAGGGGAGGGCGACCCCGCAGAACTCAAGCGTCTTGAGTCAATCCTTGGTATTGGCCCAGGGAAGTACGCCGAACCCCGAGACATGACCGCAGAGGAGCAGCGGATCCACGACGAGTTGATGGATACGCTGGACTACTTGGAGAAGGGGACTCCGGAGTCTCGTGAGCTTCGGGAAGCGATCTTCAAGGACCCCCGCTTCATCGCGTGGATGGACGCACAGGGGTACAGCAATCCAGAGCAAGCCTTCAAGGTCTGGCTCAAGGAGGCGAAGACGTCTGCCCGAAGGAGTGGGGCAAGGACCCGTAGGCAGCACCTCGTCAATGTCGCCGCTGGGGCTACGGCTGGTGGGCCCCTCAAGTTTGCTGCGGGGACTGCGATCTCCAGTCGAGAAGAGCGGGCCGAAGCCCTGAAAAGGTCTTGGGGGGAGGGCAGTATATTCAAGGACGCCCCCACCCGGAGTGTCTGGGAAGTACGGCGGGCCGAAGCCCTCCGTGAAGGCATGAGAGAGCCAGCACCGGTAAGCAGAACGGAGATTCTGGACCCCGTTGAGACCGAGAGAACCAAGCGGCGCAAGGCGAGGACGGCAAAGCTTGAAGAGCGAGCAGGCGTGAGGAGGGAGGAGAAGCGCAAGGCGGAGGTAGCCGCAGAAGACGCCGAAAGAGCGGCTGCCCGCAAGGCAGCCGAGGAAGCCGCAAGCGACAGTCTCACAGCGGGCGAGGGCCGGACGAAGCCCAGGAGCAAGCGGAGGTTTTAGGTGGCAGAGCCTGTCGATACCCCTGAAGAGGGAACCCCTGAGCGCAAGGAGTCACGGACTCCCTATGCCATGTCCCCAGAGGAGTTCCTCAACTGGGAGCCTGATCCCAACCGCGTATACAAGACTCCAAAGGCGAGGCCAGAGCCTGCTGAGCCCCTCTATGAACCGCCGATTATGAGAGCACAGGTCTCGCCCCATGAGCCTCCGATGAGCGCGGCACAGGAGGCCAGTCTTGCTCTCCGACAACCCTCACAGCGGGCAAACATCCGGGCATTCTACTCGGCTGAGTTTGAGATGCCCTCCAAGGAGAGGCGGCAGGATCTTGTCCGGCAGGGCTACCTGAAGCCCGAGGAGATTGACGACGAGGAAGCCGTCCGAAGGGTCTGGGAGAGCACGTATGTCCGTGCGGCGTCAACGCCCGCCCGCCATGTCCTTGCAGCCGAGGGAGCCAGGAAAAGGGGGATCTGGCACCAGACCTACACACACCCGGTCATCAAGAGAGTTGACACCGCGCTGCCCCTGGTGGCCTTGGCCGGAGGCGGAACGGGCATTGACTACAAGGGGTACAAGGAAAAGCTCTTCCGCGAGACGGTGCAGCATCTCGCTCGGGTACACAGCATCGAGTGGAGGACAGCGTCTGACGTCCAGAAGCGCTGGCTGGAAGCCGAGGCCGAGTCCGTTTCCACCGCCGCTTTTGCCCAGGCTGTGAACCGTTATCGGGGCGTCCCCTGGGTAGACGCCTACGGTACGGACGTTACCGCTGAGATCATGGAGCTCCCGGCAGTGATTCGGCCTCTTGCTGCGGTCATGCGACCCGTGACCTGGACTGAGGGTGGGATTCTCACCCCGGGCGAACTCAAGATGGAGGGTGCCCTGTCGCAGTTCGGGCGGCTTGCCCCCACAACCGGGCTCGCTGCAATGATCCGGACGGGAGAGAGTTGGGGGCACGAGCGGACAATCGAGGAGGTCCGACGGGGCGCAGACATCTTCCAGGTACTCCCCCAGTTGGGAGACCTCTACCTCAACTACATCTACGAGGATGGGAAGGCTCCGCTCTGGATGAGGAAGTCGGTTGGAGCATCCATCGCCATTCCCCTCATCCTCATTGAGCCCGACCCCATCTCCCTCTCCCTCGGTGTGGCTGGTGCAGGCGCACGGATCGGCAAGGTCTACGCCGAGACTTCTCGCATGGGGGCGAAAGCGGCCATCGGGCAGGAAGGGCTCAACGCCTACGAGGCAGGCAAAGCCTCTGGGCGCGAGTTCATGCGGACGATGCGTAACTCAGAAGCCCCCGAGGTTCGGCAGGCTTTTGAACATGCGGTTGCTGGAGAGATCGAAGCACGTTCTGCAGAAGTCATGCGGAAGGTCGAAGCCGCTAACAAGGAACTCGGTGCTCTCAGACTTGACCGGGCGACCAGGGAAGAGGCTTACATCAGGAAGCACGCCCCGGAGGCTAAGGGAGGCGACCCCAAGGGGGTAGACGCCACCACGATGGATAAGTTCCGGAGGGAGAATGATGTAGCTGTTGCCGCAAAGGAGTTGGAGAAAGCGGAACTGACCCTCCTGGCTCGGAAGTCCGAAGCCGATGAAGCGCTGGAGTTCCTCAAAGAGGCCGAGGACCTCGAAGAGATCGGCACGTCAGGGCAGAAGGCCCAGAGGAAGGTCAACGCGCAGTTGAAGCGGATCAAACAGGAAATCATAGCGTTGGAGATCAAGGGGCAGAAGGCCAAGCTCGCGCTCGACAAGGCCCGCGCTCTACACTTTGAGGCTCTTGAGGAGATCCCTGAGATTGCAGCCATGGTCCAGGGGGGGATCAAGCTCTCTGGGGAAATCCCAGCCGTGGGGGGAGCCCCTCACATTGCAGCGGCTCGGGTCAGAGAGGATGGGGACGTCATCGTCCGCATCCTGACAGCGGAGGGGGAGACATCGAACGTCCTGAGGCAGATTGGGGCCCCCAAGGCAGCCCCGGAGGGGGCGGTGGGTCTGCGGCTCAAGGCCCTGGAAGAGTCCCTCGAAGAAGCCAAGAAAACAGAATCTCTCTGGGCGGCGAGGGCCGATGAAATCGAAGCCCCTCTGACTCCAGCCCAAGGGCGGGGCTACGAGGCTGAGCAGAAAGCCCTACGGGCGGAGATTCGCGCAGAGATAAAGGCTCTCAAGAGAGATCCCGCCGGCTTCAACCCCAACATTCCAGGCCCACGGGCGGCCGGGTGGGGCGAAGCGCGTCTTGACAGGGTCAATAACATCTTCAAGTTCGGAGAGACGGGGTTCGCCCCCCATGGTCCAGGCTTCATCGGGGATGCTCAACGCATCGTGGACAAATACTTGGGGCCCCTCCCTAAGTGGGCCGAAGAGGCTGGCCTCGACCCGAGCCGTGGCAGCTTGCGGCTACAGGCGAGCCTGTACGCACGGAAGGAGATCGCTAAGGCAGGCACGAAAGTAGGCAAACTGGAAGCTGAGGTTGCAGGAGTAGCCGGGAGAGTACAGACAGGCGCGGTGCGGGTCTCCCCAGAGCTTACGACCCGTATTACTGCGTCTCACGGTAGTGTGAAGAGCGCGGAGCATTGGTTCGACCTAGAGGTCGGCAAGAAGATCGAGGAGTTGGGGCTCCAAAGGGCCATGCTTGAAACAGCAAAAGAGGACCTCAAAAAGGGCGGCCTTATCCGTGGGTTCTTTGTTGAAGCCCGTGCGGCTGAGAAGAAGGCCCGGAAGGCCAGGACTGCCTACAACAAAGCCCAGAGGGGGCTTACCAAGGCAGAGCGAGCCTCCAGCAAGTCAATAGCTGACCTTCAGAAGAGCATAAAAGAGGTCGGCAGACTCGGGCTGAAAATCAAGCACGCCGAGGAGCTCAAGCCCCGGGCAGTCGCTGCGATGCAGGCCGTGATCGACTCCATGCTCATGCACAACAAGTACATCAAGAAGCGGTACGGGGGCTGGAGAGGAGCCACGACCTCTTGGGATGAACTCAATGCAATCGGGGCGGTCTACAAGAAAGGCGCTCAGATCGTGGCGGGCAAGGCTATCGCTGCCTCATTCAAGCGCGTTGGCCGTTGGGGGCCGGGTGAGGAGCAGCTTCTCACCTGGGATCCACAGAAGGCACAGAGCGTTCTGATCAAGGCATACCCAAAGTACGCGCCAGCCGAGGTGTCGGGGGAGGTTTGGGGCGATCTGGTCAGGCTGGGGGCACAGGATCTGACCAAGGCTCAAGCTGCACAGATCCAGGACATCATCAGCAACACCGTGATGGTGATCGAGACAAAACGGGCGACCGAGGCCACTCGGGTCGTCGGAGCCATGATCTGGGGGTCTTGGCAGGACTTGGGAGTTGCCAGCCGTGGAGACCGCCTCCAAAAGGTTGGGGCTTACATCAAACAACTCCGTCGGAAGACGGACTACGTCGAGGCAAATGTAGGAGCGGTCGGTGAGGGTATGGCAGATGGGCTTCGGCTCTTCGAGAACACCCTCGACTTGGCCCAGAAGGAAGTCTTTGAGGTGACCTCCCGGGCAAAAAACCCCCTCCAAGTCCTCCGCGACTACATCGACAAGCCCCTCACCGAGATTTCACTCAAGGAGGGGAAGTCTCTCCTCCAGGTTCTCCTCAAGGGGGAACTCGTCTGGGATGCGGGCCTGCGGGGGATCGCCTCTGCCAGCTACCGAGATCCAGCGGAGGTAGCAGATTTCCTCTTCCGAGCAACCACGAAGCGGGAGGGTGCGCTGAAGCAAGTCCAGAATGCCGTGGCAGAGGAGGGGCTTGTCGATATTGCCTCCATAGAGAAGCTGGTTGGCGACCTTACAGATGAGGGCTTGGTCCACGCTCTGAGTGGGCTTGGGGAAGTCAACTTGATGATCAAGACCCTGGGGTATGCCTGGGTGGCTACCGGAACTAAGGCCGCCCCCAGAAGCGAGGCTCTCCTCCGTAGCTTTGCCATAGACCTCATCAAGAAGGGCGAGGGCACGTTTGACGACTTCACGATGGAGATGAAGAAGAGGACGCTGGCCGTCTTCGGAGATGTTGCGAGCGACGAGGATGGGGTCCGAAAGAGCGCCATGGCGGTCCTTGCTGGCGTAGCCCACGACCGGCTCGGCACGCATGTGAAGCAGATGGCGGGTGGTTTGATCACCATGGACGAGGGGCGTCAGTTGAACCGTGTCCTCTCAGGAGAGACGACTCATCTGGGCTCGGAGGGGCTGGAGGCCGCTGCCAGAGCTTCCGTCAAGATGGGGCTGCCCTTCACGGAAGACGTGCATCGAATCGTGCAGAATGGCCAAAAGATTCAGAGGAAGCTCGTTGAGATTGGAGAGAACGTCATCGTCCCAAAGGCACTCATGGATGCCGTGGAGGAGTCGTATCGAGGCTACGTCAAGGACTTGACGGCTCTCGCTCGGCTCCCAACTGACCAGCCCGTCTTGGGTATCGACTTCACTAGCGAACTCATCTCTGCCTGGAAGGTCTCGACCATCACCGGGGTAGCCGTCCCCAACGTCCGCTATTGGACCAACAACATTGTTGGAGACTTCTCTCAGATGTGGGCAGAGGTTGGGGTTGCACGCTCGGGCCTGCTCTCTTTCCAGAACGTCCTGACGAACTTTGGGGCTCCGGGCCGCCGTTTCCAAGAGGTTCTGCTCAACGCGGCAGAGGGGCTCGACAAAGCCGGGCGAAAAGCGGGGCTCCCCTCCGTCACGGAGGTTTTCTTCAACCCAGCGCTGGGTAGGTTCTTCCGAGGAGAAGATGGCTTCTTTGTCAGCAAGGGCAACAGAGTCACGCAGTTCTCTGAAGCGCGGAAGTGGCTCACTGACGATGGGATCCTCGACACCTTTGTGCATGAGGAGGTCCTGAAGTACCTCACAAGTTCGAGGCTCGTCAACAGCCCCTTCATGGAAACCTTCAAGAAGGCCAAGGGCTGGCAGCGAAGCCTGAGTGAACAGGCTTCCATCGTGCAGCAACGTCAGCGTTCGGCGTTCTACCTGGACCTCATCCAGCGGGGAGCAACCCGGGCAGAAGCCAAGAAGCGCACCCTCAGCGCTCTGTACGACTGGAAACATGGCTTGGCTCGGAAGGAGATGGACCTCTGGATCGTCCGCATGATCCCCTTCTACCGCTTCTGGCGACTGGCCATGAAGCAGGCAACTGGCGCGGCCATTGAACCCTTCACTCGGCCTGCGGGTGAGTACATGGCACGGGCGCTGACAGGACGCACCCGGTTGGCCCGTGCCCGACAGCAGGTTGCCATCACCAGCGGACTGCCCGACTTGTTCTTTGGGGGAGACCCTGACGAGGCCATCGGGCACGCCGAGCAGATGGACGAGCTTTACAAGCGGATGTACCCACGGTGGATGGACTCACGGGCAATCCTTGGAGCAGCGGGGGCCTCCACTGCCAAGCGCCAGTGGCTCAGGGACAACCTGGGTAAAGAGGCCACGCATACTGCCTACATCCTTCCGCCCTTCACGATGCTCGACAGCTTTGCCATGGCAAACGCTGGGCTCACGTTGATGACCTGGGCGTATGAGAAGGCCGCGCCTTGGAGAGACCCCTCCGAGCGTCCGGACGAGATGGATGCCATGGCTTTTGAGCCCCTCCTCGGGATGACTTTCCCACCGCTTGAGATGGCATTCAGGTGGGTAGGTGACCGAATGGGCCTTGCGCTCTCCTACTCCAACCGGAGCGACTACCGGACGCTCACGCCCGCAGAAGAGCGCATCCTGGGCCGGTTCGAGAAAAGCCGAGCGCTGATGATTCCCGACGAGGACACCGGGAAGATGAAGATCCCGGTCTGGGCACACCTGATGATGAGGACCGTTCCGGTCCTCGGAACCCAGGCGCCCTACTTGGCGGGGGGCGTTGCTACCAACCCCTACATGGAGTCCGGCGGTTCGCTGTTGAATCCTCTGACGTATGTCCCCAAGAATAGGGCAGCTTGGGAATACGCTTTCCGCTACTACACGCGCTTCGGGGCGGAGTACCACTACGACGCGCCCAAGCAGGCTGAGTACGAGCTAAAGGCTCTCGCAGAGAAAATGTCCCGCTCTCCCCACCGAGAAGAACTGGCTCCTGAGCACACTCGGCTCCCAGAAGAGAGACGCTACCCGTTGCCTCCTGATGTGAAGTGAGGTAGGGTAGTCCTGAGCTCAGCATGGTAGCTGAGCGGTCCCTCAGACGGTAGCGCCGGAGGGGGGACTGCCTGAAGAAGGAGTCATCATGGCACGCCCAATCAAGCAGAAGCACGTCGGTCCCTCCCTGGATGTCCCTTGGGGCTCTGCAATCCAGGTCCAAAACAGCAGCGGAGTGGCAATCTCCGCGAACGACATCGTCTACGTGAGTGGCCGCTCTGGTTCTCACATCCAGGTCTCTCTGGCAGACGCTGACATTCCCTTGCGGGCCATCGGCAACCTGTTCGTGGCCAACCACGACATTGCTAACGGGGACTACGGTTTTGCCCTTCCCTGGAAGACCGTCACGGGCGTCAATACCAGCGCATCCTCCGCTGCGGGCGCTCCCGTTTACCTCTCGGGCACGGCGGGTGGTTGGTCACTCACTGCACCAGTCACCGCCGCTGCTGGCACTAATGCAACCAAGATCCGAATCGGAACGGTCCTGGAAGACCACGCCACGACAGGTGCCATCCTCTTGGCCCCTGGGCTGACGGACGCTTCCTCTGGGGGCTACGGCCTTGCCATCGCGGACCCTGGAGGCGACGGCGGCGTGATTCCGGTCACCCACTCCGGAACCTGTGCGATCACTACGACTGGTGGGCACGGACGGACACTCCCCATCCCAACCTTCGCTGGTCAGCAGATTGCGGTTTCTTTGGATGTTGATGGTGGAACCCTCACACTGACAGTCACCAACGGCTTCAACATGAGTGCCCACACAACTTGGACCGCCGCCGATGCGGGGGATACCTCAGTCTACATCGGGGTGCAGGTTGCTGGTGTGCTGGTGTGGCGTCAGATCATCAATGACGGCGGAACCAACGGGTAGGAGTGACGCATGGCTGTTGCCTCTTCTCGCGGCTTTATCTGTACGAATGCCGCCGTCTCAGCGGTGGGCACGTCCTTTGCGCTCGCCAAGATCGTCACGATGGACGGGACAGGTACGCTCGACGCTAATGCAGCCGCGCTGCCCGGTTCTGCCTACCTGTCCCACATCGAGTTTCAAGGAGATGTCGCTTCGGGCTCGCCCACAACGCTGACGTTCTACCTGATGCACGATGTCTTGGGGGACTACCCCTTCAGTGGGCAGTCTGCCGCTCTGTCTCTCGTCTCGGGGCTGACAGACGCCACGTTGAAAGCCACTGCGGTCGGTCTCGATGTGGCTTACCAGATCACAGATCGCTCTGTGCCTGGGAAGCTGTATGCGATGACGAAGGTTGATTCCGGAACTCTCGACCTGACTGAAGTTCGGCTCTACTGGACCAGAACTCGCGGAGGGTAACTAATGGCTTCTGGCCCTTTTCTCTCCTCAGTTGGGACTCCCTACGGTACGAGACTTTATGGGTCTGGCGGGGGGAGTGGTTCTAATCTCGCCATCGCCGGGGGGCTGGTCGTTCAGCAGGACACCCTGGCCCAAGTCACGAGCACGGTAGAGGGGGGTGGTGGGTCTTATTCCTGGACCCTCACAGATCCGACAGGAGTTAGCCAGACTTCCCGGTTATCTGCTGAGGATACTGCCTCAGTCACCTGGACCCCCTACAACGGGCTGGACGACGACAAGTGGCTTGCCGGAAACTGGGTTGCTGCCTGTACTGATGGCACCGTCACGGTCAAGCACGTCATCCAGATCGGGACCGACAGCGGCCACATCCTTCACGATTGGACTACGAGGACCTATGCCACCACAACTGTTGGCTCTGTAGACGCCCGGGACGAACCCAACGAGGACTTCTCTACCCCCACGAACCCTACGTTGGCGATTGATGGCGCTCAGAAGTGCAATATGTACCAAGCGGGAACGGACGGGTTCTGCATGGGATTCACCAGCCCCATCTGCTCGGCAGCTTCATTTGATGACATGATGTTCTCTGCCTACTCCATCATCCTTGTCACCGACGCTGATGAGATTGCCGCTGCGGATTCCAGCCAGAACGGGGTCTACGCGGGCCTGACTGAAAACGATACCTTCGGGTCTAACGAGGGGATCGCATGTGGGGTGGACCGGACGAGC
>Ga0080013_1000493_pt1 | contig 56001 bp, 59 predicted proteins | sample ETNvirenome_6_85_FD_69236 | JGI IMG/M metagenome (GOLD analysis project Ga0080013, IMG submission 69236) | Marine viral communities from the Pacific Ocean - ETNP_6_85 (SPADES assembly) (version 2) | ecosystem: Environmental > Aquatic > Marine > Oceanic | place: Pacific Ocean | collected 2013-06-19 | reverse complement strand
ATTATTGCCGGGAATGAAATGTCCGTTGAGCAGTGCGAGATACAAAAAGAGTTAGCGGTTTCATTAACAAAAGCGGAACTACAACTGGAAATAGACTATTTAAAAGCAGAGTTGGAAACAGAAAAAGAAAAGAACGCAACTCTATTGGAGATCCGAGATCAAGAGATTGAGTCTCTCCGAAAGCAAATGAAGCCAAATAAAACTATGTGGGCTTTCTTCGGTGGCTTTATGCTAGCGTCAGGAACTTCACTGGGAACATACTACTCCGTGAGGGAAATCAATGAAAATAACCAATGAGCAATTAAAGCAAATTATCAAAGAAGAACTTGAAAGTGTTCTAGACGAACAAAATTTTGATACGGAAACAGGCAGAGCAATTACTGATCGAGGAAGAAAAATAGAAAAAGAAAGGCTAAATCAAGCAATTACGGCAGAAAAAAAATGTTTTCAATGGGCGAAAGAGAATCACTATGATGAACTTAGAGCCGCTTTTAAATCTGGGAAGTATAAAGATAGACTTCCACCTGAATTGTTAGAACAGTGCCCACACAAGGCTTCTGATGCCGCTCATCATTTGCATCAAAAAATTCGAGATGCCGGCGATCGTGTTAAACAAGGTTTGCCACCCGCAGAGGATGATAAGTCAGTTCTAGCAAAATATCGGGATCGAGTATATCGACAGAAACATGGGATGCCTCCCAAGGAAGACGATACCAGCGTTATGTCAAAATATCGTAGAAAAGCGCATGCGCGAAAAAACAAGTGAGGGAAATCAATGAAAATAACTAAAGAACAATTAAAACAAATCATCAGCGAGACAATTGATGAACTTCAAGTTGGTCCCGTTGTGGGCCATGCTGGTGATCAAGGACTCTCGGTCCCTTCTCATATGACCCCGGAAGAGTTCGCGGAAAAATATGATTTAGAAGTAGAAATCAGACCGGAAGACGGTATGAAAGTTATTTATCACTGGGACGATGACGCACACCGGATACTGGCTAGGGATGTTCCGCCACATTGGGACAGTGAAAATGCTGGACAAGCAGAGCACAGAGTTTACGAAACTAATGAATATGAAGAAGGATACCAAAATGAAACTTACTAAACAACAATTAAAACGAATCATCAGCGAAATGATTGACCCCGTAACAGGCGAGTCTCCCGATCAAGTCGGAAGAATGATAGCCGAAATCGATGAGATTATCGAAAGAAACATGCAAGAAGGTACAGTTGATAGTGCTGTTTATGAATTGCAAGATTGGACTGCTGACGATATTGCTGAATATGCCGGTGCTCTTTCGTGCATGGACATGGCCAAAGCCATGTTTATTAGAGCCGTAGAAAGAGATATGGAGTATTAATGAAGGATAAGGATCCAAACTATGCCGTTAAAGTAGAACAAGCGATTGCGAAGAAGTACGGAGCCAAGACCGTGGCAAATCCAAAGTCCGGTTGGGATGATGAAAAAGAAAAAAAATACCTTGACGAATTGAAAGAAGTATATTATAATAGTACTATCGAAGAAGATCATGACAAAGCAGAGGTCAATGGAGTTTTTATCCCCACGAAACTACTTAAAGAAGAGTCTAATCGCTCTTGCTCTACATGTAGCACATATTCATTCAAATCAAAGGACGATGTTTATATGACAAAGTTCGACTGTTGTTTCGGGTGTTATATACAACACGTTGAAGGAAGAGAGGATCGGTGGAAAAAAGGTTGGAGACCAAATAAATGAAAATTACAAAAGAACAACTTAAACAGATTATCAAGGAAGAACTAGGAAACGTTTTAACCGAAGATGACGGGCCACCCTTGAGAACCGATGCGCCACTTCCAGTGTCCAGCGAACTTCCTGAACCGTTTAGCACAGTTTCAAATATTACACGTGGAATGTGGTGGATGATCAAGGCACATCTCGAAGAGTTTGTTCCAAACGATGAACCAAAAAAAGAAGAGATGATAGCAGCAGCCGCCGAACAAGCCGAACAAGAAGAAGCCGGAGAGCCCGAAAACCCAAATAATCCGTCCCGTATGACTGAAGCAAAAAGGAAATAAATACATGAGTTCAAGTACACTAGAAATTATTCAAGGGTTAGCACAAGCAGCCGCAAATGCTTGGGACGGTGGTCATGACGAACGCTTTACACTTGATGGCCAAGTTCGTAAAGTTGGTCTTAACCGCGAAGAAGGCTGCCCGATCATGGACAAGCGAGTGAATGACGGCTTCTCCGTCAAGTTCTATACTGATTCCATGTGTATTAACTATCAAAGCGACACTCGTCTCAAAGATGTGCAAGATCCCAAATATGAACAAGAAGTGGAGCGCATGCTCAATGAAGTTAAAAAGTTTTTGCAAAAAGAATACAAAGCAATCACTGGTAACGGAGTAACCCTTAAAAAGAAAGGCGAGCCAAAAATTTTAGTGCAATCAACTTCTAATGTTCGAACATTCGTTCAAGCATATCAACACTACACTATCTCTGGGATTAAAGGTGATGCTCCTTATGAGCCAACCGTCAGAGACATTACAAAGAAATGGCTGGCGCAGCATAGCACCAAAAGACCACAAAACGACACTCGCAAGAAGGTCTAATGGCTTTTAAACTCTCGAAACAAGAAATTGTAAAAGAGATTGTGAAATGCGGTAAGGATCCACAATTCTTCATTGATAACTATTGCCGGATATCACACCCACTTAAGGGACTCATCCCTTTTAAAACTTTTGATTATCAGAAAGATCTACTCAAGGACTTCAACGATTATCGATTCAATATTATATTAAAAGCCAGACAACTTGGTATCTCCACAATCTCAGCGGGATACATTGTCTGGTTTATGCTTTTTCACCGAGACAAGAACATTCTTGTAATTGCTACCAAATTTGGAACAGCAGCAAACCTCGTTAAAAAAGTAAAAGCAATCATGAAGCACTTGCCGGATTGGATTAAGATATCCAAAATCATCACGGACAATAAAACCTCATTCGAATTATCAAATGGCTCTCAAATCAAAGCCGGAACCACTTCTGGAGACGCCGGTCGATCAGAAGCGTTGTCACTGCTCGTTATAGATGAGGCAGCACACGTAGAAGGTCTCGCAGAGTTGTGGACGGGCCTTTATCCCACTTTGTCAACAGGGGGACGCTGTATAGCCTTATCGACCCCTAAAGGAGTGGGTAATTGGTTCCACAAGACTTATATTGATGCAGAGGCTGAAGAGAATGATTTTCATCCAATTGTTTTACCATGGCAAGTACACCCGGAGAGAGATCAGACTTGGTACCAAAAAGAGACAAAGAATATGTCTCGTAGACAAATCGCTCAAGAATTGGAATGTAATTTCAATACATCAGGCGAAACAGTAATTCATCCGGATGATATGCAATGGCTATTTGAGAATGTCAAAGAACCTTTATACAAAGCTGGCTATGATAGAAATTTCTGGATCTGGGAGAAATATCAAGATGGGGCCTCTTATGTTCTTGTAGCAGACGTTGCCAGAGGCGACGGAACGGACTATTCTGTGTTTCATATTTTAAGATTGGACACGATGTCAGTTGTTGCCGAGTATCAGGGGAAACCTAGTTTAGATTTATACTCTAATATTCTTTATAGTGCTGGTAAAGAATATGGAGATTGTCTTCTTGTCGTTGAGAATAATGGAATAGGTATATCTATTTTGGAGAAATTAATATCTTTAGAATATCCAAAATTATATTATTCAATAAAATCTACTCATGAATATATTGAAGCTTCTATAGCTGAAGGAAATGACCGATCTATCCCTGGTTTTACAACTTCCACTAAGACAAGACCGTTAATCGTGGCTAAATTGGAAGAGTATGTTCGGAACAAACTAATTACTTTGCATTCTAGTCGCTTATTCCACGAAATGAAGACATTCATTTGGTATAACGGAAAGCCTCAAGCAATGCGCTCTTACAATGACGATTTGATTATGGCTCTGGCTATAACCTGCTGGGTAAGAGATACTGCTTTGGAAGAAAACAAAAGAGATATGGAATACAAAAAAGCAATGTTGGGCGGAATAATGAAATCAACAACGACAATGAATACACAAATAAAAGGGCAAGAAGGTTACTCACAAAATTTTCATGAAAAATATGAAGAAGAGATTAAAAAAACAAAAGAATTTTTATGGATTTATAAAGGATAGAAAATGGCACGCAACGATAGAAACCCCAACAACAACGAGAACGCTTTATTTAAGGCACTAACCAGACTATTTTCTGGTCCCATTACGCAAAGAAGAACCCAGTCAGGGCGGCAGCTCCGACGTAGACATATTGATATGTATTCTAAAAGGTTCAAGTCAGCGTCTGGTCAGCAATTCAAAAAGACCGAATACAACCCAATGAATATAACTACTATTAATATGATCTCTAATAGAAATCGTAGCGAACGTTATGTAGATTTTGATCAAATGGAATATATGCCGGAGATAGCCTCATCATTAGATATTTATGCTGATGAGATGACAACACATTCCAGCCTTACTCCCATGATGCACATTAAGTGCCCAAATGATGAGATAAAATACATTCTACATTCTTTGTACTACAACGTTATGAACATAGAACATAACCTGTTTGGTTGGGCTCGGACAATGTGCAAGTATGGCGATCTATTTTTATATCTAGATATCGATGAAGATTTAGGAATAAGAAACTGTATCGGCCTTCCGCAACAGGAAATTGAAAGACTGGAAGGTGAGGATCCGACCAACCCCAACTATGTCCAATACCAATGGAATAGTGCCGGTCTGACTCTTGAAAATTGGCAAATGGCGCACTTTAGAGTCCTAGGACATGATAAACATGCTCCGTACGGAACCAGTGCGTTAGAGCCTGCTAGAAGAATCTGGCGGCAACTTACATTGCTTGAAGACGCCATGATGGCATATAGAATTGTCCGAGCAACGGAGCGCCGCGTTTTTAAGATTGACGTTGGGGGAATAGCCCCGCAAGATGTTGAACAATACATGCAAAAAGTTATGACTCAAATGAAGCGACACCAAGTTGTTGCTCCCGAAACTGGTCGTGTTGATTTGAGATACAACCCTTTATCAATTGAAGAAGATTATTTTATCCCAATGCGCGGAGGACAATCCTCAACTGATATAGTAAACCTTCAAGGTGGATCTTTTACCGCTCAGATTGAGGACGTAAAATATCTCAGAGATAAATTGTTTTCTGCTCTTAAGGTTCCTCAATCTTATCTAACTATGGGTGAAGGTGCCACTGAGGATAAAACAACATTGGCACAAAAGGACGTAAGGTTCGCTAGAACAATCCAAAGACTTCAAAGGGTTGTAATTTCTGAACTGGAAAAGATTGGTATTGTTCATCTTTATACCTTGGGATACCGTGGGGATGATCTTCTTAACTTTAAATTATCATTGAACAACCCAAGTAAGATAGCCGAAATGCAAGAGCTCGAACATTGGAGCACTAAGTTTGAAATAGCTGGAGCAGCGACAGACGGTTTCTTTTCCAGAAGATGGGTATCTGAGAATTTGTTGGGACTTTCAGACGATGAGTTTATCCGGATGCAAAGAGAAATGTTTCACGACAGAAAGTTTATGGCTAATCTAGAAGCTGTTGCTGAAGGTGCCGCCGGTGGAGGGGGTGATCTTGGAGGAGACCTAGGAGGAGACCTTGGAGGCGATGATCTTGGAGGAGACCTTGGAGGCGATGATCTTGGAGGAGACCTTGGAGGCGATGATCTTGGAGGAGATGAAGAAGACGACATACTTCTCGCCGAACCGCCTGGGAAAAGAGATGATAACGCAAGACCCAAGAAGCGCAGACCATATAAGAGACACCAGAGAAAATATAAAAAAGGTGGCCTTAAAAAGAATATGATAAATCAAGCAAGTGGAGAAATTGGTACACTACGAAAAACTTTCCCAGGAAAAGTTGGATTTGGTGGCTTGGATTCTCTTGCTCGGGGAATTACAGAATCAAAAAACTCTGACATTTTAGAGGAAAGCAAACTATTTACAACTGATTTTGAAATTAAAAATCTTATAGAATCTCTAAGCAAGGACAAAGAAAATGAAAATAACTAATAAACAACTCGTGCAAATTATAAAAGAAGAACTAGCAGCGGTAATGCAAGAAGCGAAAGTTCCAGATTATGCCGGAGCAAGTGAAAATTATTTCTTATCATTAGTTAAAAAGATGGGTTATAATCAAGCCAAAGAATGGATGAAAAAGCATCAAGCAAAGAATCAAGAGGCATATGTTCGGAATTATCAGAGATTAGAAGATCACTTCAATATGTTAGCTCAAAAGCAAATGAAAGAGCGAGAAAAAGAGATGAGACAATCAGGGGCTACCGAGGAGGAAATTCTCGAAAGAGTACCAAGAGTAAAGGACGCGTCCGGCAACACCGCCGGGAGATATGACCTTGACCTATGGCGAAGTAGTAGAAGAAAATATGGCTGGGATCCATGGGAAATCTATAAAGATCCATACGAACGGTATGGGGTAGATAGAGAAAATTACGTGAAATGGCTACAAGGTGGAAAAGGAAAATAAGCATGAAACATAATAAGAAAAGAAATACCGCTTTTCTTTACGAATGTCTGATAAAAGAATTGACAAGAGCAATCGTTCGCGAAGACAAGAAAAGACAAACAATTACAAAGAATATTTTAAAAGAATTCTTCTATAAAGGAAGTGTGCTTAAAGAAGAACTAGTGTTGTATAATTCCATCTTGGAAAGTAAAGGGCTTGAATCTAATTTTTCTCGTCGTTTACTCGCGGAAACAAAACTAGATTATGTCCGATCAGACAGAAAAGCAGTGTTTAATCAGCAGACCGCTCTTATTAATAAAATTAACAAGCAACTGGGTCACGGTGCTTTCTCGAATTTTATTCCAAATTACAAAGATATGGCCACTCTTGGCTTGTTCTTTCAAAATCAAAACCTGTCAGCAAAAAAGCGAATTATGCTCGAGAGCAACTTAGTTAAATTCCTAGGAAGAAAAGAAAATATTCTTACCGAGATGAAGCACCTTGATAATCTAGAATATAAAACCTTTGTTAATAAATTCAACAACGCTTACGAAAGAACTCTCCAAAAAGAACAGAAAGATTTGCTAACCAATTATATTGTTTCATTTTCAGACAACGGAGTTGGTCTAAAGAACTTTTTAAATGAAGAAATCGGTCGTCTCAAGAGTGCCGTCCAGCAGCGCATCATAGAAGGGAACAACACCCCCAATAGTGAAAATTTTAAAAAAGTTAAGGTAAAACTGGACAACTACACACAAACGCCAATAAATCAGCAAATGGTTGAGGAGATTTTTTATATTCAAGATCTTATAGCGGAGGTATCTAAAGATGACCGTAAAAATTAACATCACCGATGAAGAAGTTGCTGCTGTTCCTGAGGAAAAAACTATCAAGATTGAGATTGTTGAGAAAGACGAAATAGAATTCAACCTTAATCTGAAAAATGCTCTCAACGGCGACTTGATGATACTAGATCACAAAGATATCGACATTGTGGTTCAGCCGACCTCTAAAAAAATTGTTACGTTTGCAAAAGAGATAACGTCAGACGCAGTCTATGGTGCCGAATCTAGGCTCTTAGAGTACTTGAGGGGCCAAGGGGTTATCAACTATGATTCCATCCAAGGAGGTAACGTATACGGCTCCCTAGAGGGACAAATTATGGACTCAAGTACTCACGATCCAATCAAAGTCACTCTCTTAAAAATATCAGAATGGATGACAACAGAACAACCATATATAGCCGGCACCACTGCTTACGATGATTTACAAGACGATGCGCTTGTGGATCCAGATAACGAATACTCTACAGAACTGGGGCATGTTCCTCATGAAGATGAAAAAGGATCTATCAACCAAAGCAGTCTTTTCGCGCCTTATCTCTATGGAAGGTATACATACTAATGAAGGTGTTGATGGAAAGTTTTAAAGCTTTTCTGGCTGAGACAGAAAAACCCATTCCTCTACCAGATTTTGGAAATGTTGCTATGTTTCACAATGAAGAGTCAGATAATCATGAGTTAATCCTGTATTATTTGACTGCTAATGGGCCCTTTACTTTTGCTGCTTGTGGTATTGACAGGCTTACAGAGAGCGGTCTGGCCGGAAAGGATCAGGCTTGCATTCCTGAAACTTGGCACATGTCTTGGATTTACACTCACAAAAACTTCAGAGGTGCTGGGTGGAGTAAAATTTTGTACGGCATCTCCTTTAATTTAGTTAATAAAGAAGGCGCAGGTCTGACATCAGACCAATGGTCCGGCACTTCTGACAAAGCCAAGGGTAGAGCTTGGGACAAAATGGTGTCGAGAAAACAATTAACACCAAGAAAAACACCCGGTACGCCACCAACTGGAGGTCATTCTGAATTTGATTATGGTAGACGAGGTTTTAAAAAGACCCCTTTAGACCCCTTGGATGATTGTAGGCAGCCGGCTGCTGGAGAAGAGGGAACAGGAACCAATAGTAGTTGGATTATGAAAAACCATTCTCAATTCGAGCCTATTTATAACAGTTTGGTGGAGAACCACGAAAATCTTATGTCCGCTGTTTCTGATCGTAGCGCTGTTGAGAATAAATTATCAGACGACACGGATAAAGACTTTTCCGATGCTTATATGGGGCGATAGTTGTGTCTGATAAAATGAAGTTAATAATGGAAGGCTGGCGTTCTTGGGGCGTAACCCAAAAATTGGCCGGGGACAAATATAAGCACGAACCACGCGAACCAAAGAAACTCCAACATGACCACGCAATGTCTCCGGCATTATTTGTAGTACCTCCCGGCGGAGGAATTGACATGCGCGGACTAGTTCTTTGGCAACCAACTGTCATAGATGAAAATAATGATATCGTAGATGTAGAAGTGGTAGCCATGATTTCTCTATCTAAAACAGATGAGCCGTGTATTCCTCTCACTTTTCAAGTTAGTTATTCTGCTGTTGACAAACGCTTTCAAAAGAAGGGCTATGGATCTTTAATATATGGTTTGGCATTTCATTATGTCAATAGTGTCTTAAAAGGTGGCCTGACATCTGATCATTCTCACAGTACTACTGCGAAAGCTACCAAGATGTGGAATAAATTCGCTGATACAAAGGGGATGGTAAAAAAGAAAACTGCAGTTGGCAATGACGAATTTGATTACAATGAAAAAACTGCTGATCCGGATGATGATTGTGACTTCGGAACAGCAAAAAGAACATTCGCCTCATCGATTTTGGGAGACAAATATAGATCCGGCATGGCAACGGACAATAGCTGGATTATGACCGGTAATAATTTTAGTGGTATCTATGAAAAGCTAAAGACACAACATGAAAAATACTTAAAAAGTATGGAAGATTCAGAAATTTTTGAAGATGACTTAATTTTAAAAGCGATAGATGTCTTTCAGGATGCATATCCTTCTCTAGAAGGCGCAACTTCGGCTAAAAAATTGGAGTAGTAGTGAACCTATTAACATTTATCCTTACCGCCTACGGCATGACTTTTATTATTGTTTATGGAAAAATCTTTGAGGACATAAGGCCACAGAAGGATTATTCTAAAAAATGGAACACACTATTTCATTGCCCATTGTGTATGGGCTTCTGGGTATCGATGTTTTTATTTAGCATAAACGGCTACACAGAACTATTTACGTTTGAATATTCCCTAGGGAATGCTTTCTGTCTCTCATGCTTGGGAGCCGGAACGACTTACTTACTCTCTATGATCGTCAATGACTTTGGTATGAGAGTATCGTCAAGATCAGGAGGTGATTATGTTGACGATTAAACGATGGATGCTTCAACCCGTTCGTCGCTGTTGCAGCGGCTCATGAAGCGCGCCGGTAACGCCGGCATTTATTTATTTGAGGAAAATATGTCTGAAAAGAAACTATTACGAGAATTTTATGCTCTTTGCAAAGACGGCGTTTGCCAAGATCTTTTAACTGAGCGCGAAAAGGCAGAGATGACCAATGGTACCATGTATCTTTCTGGTCGCCTTCAAACTGCTGATAAGCAGAATGGCAACGGTCGTGTGTATCCATATGAAGTCCTTAAACGCGAAATGGACAACTATAACAAGGTTGTGTCTGATAATAGAGCATGCGGCGAACTTGATCACCCAGACGATTCTGTCGTTAATCTTAAAAATGTCTCTCACATTGTCACAAAAGTATGGTGGGAAGGAAAAGACGTTATGGGAAAAATCAAAGTTCTTGACACTCCATCTGGAAGAATCCTTAAGGATTTGATCAATGCTGGGGTAAAACTAGGCGTTTCTTCTAGAGGTCTTGGCTCGGTCAAAGAAAGTGCCGGACAGACTGTTGTAGAAAGCGATTTTCAACTAATTTGTTTCGATATGGTTTCTGAGCCTTCGACACCAAACGCATATGTATATCCTAAGGATCAAGGAAGTATAACAACTCGTTTGCGAGAGGCTAAGGAAAACAGCATTAATGACTTATTTAAAAAGATTTTGGGAGATTAACTATGAAGATTAGTAGAGATCGACTTATACAAATTATCCAAGAGGAACTTAAGGAAAGTTTTTCTCCCGAGGATGAATCGATGATGATGCAAACAAAAATGCTCGAGCAAATTGACGAATTAAAACAAGCTATAATGAAGCTAAAATTAATCTCTCAAGGAGAACAGACCATTGCAACGTCTGGGCCACATCCAGCAGACATAGAAGATAGTATTAGTGGCCCTATTGATCAAAGTATTAATTTGATAGAAGTAGAAATTACCAAACTAGAGGCTCAATTGGGAGCAGAAAGATATTCGCATCAACAATATAGATAAGGAAGTAAAAAATGAACTATTCAAGTTTTAAAAAACAACATAAATTATTCGAAGGTTTTCGAAAGTTTTTAAGAGAAGAAGAAAACCAGCAACCAGCACAGCCGCAACAGCCGGCTGAGCCTCAACAAGGAGGTTCTTGGCCTGGTAGTCCCCCAAAGACTGTTAAGATAACAGCGAATTCTAACCTAGATGCGGATACTATTTTAGGAGTTTGGAAAAAGTTGGCTGCAATGAATCCTCCGAAGAATGCACAAAAAGTCTTGGCGGCTATTGGTGGCCCTGAACAACTAGTGAAAAATGTTAAAGCATTAGAGAAAAATTTTGCTGGTTCTCAAAACAACCCCCCGCGTATCAAGATGCCAGTAGTGGATCCGGATAAAGACATGGTTGATTTAAAGTGGCGTTTGAAGAAGGGAAAACTAGACGTTAAGAAGCCGTTTGCTGACTGGGACAAAATAGAAGCGGATGCCGAAACTGAGCATGGAATGAGGGGCAAAGCAGCAGGAAGCCAACGAAGAAAAATGAGAGAAGGAAATTTGGATAATAAATTCCCTCAAGATTTAACTACTCAAACAGACGCTGTACAAAATGCATTTTTGACAAAAGGAGAAAAGGATGGAAATCCTACGGACGACAGTCAAGTTACAATGAGCGAAGTGCCTATTGATGTTGCTACATCGTTTCCTACTCAAAAGGAAGTTTATCTAGACAAGAGCATGTGGAATATTTTAAACTTCGGCCCCACAAAGAAAGGCGGCGTGGCATTTGGAAAACCAAATTTAATCGCTATTCAAGCGGGGAACAAAAATTTTATTTTAGACGGACACCACCGATGGTCGTCAGCCTATATTTCCGGAGGCCCTGGTGCCAAAATTAGAGTTCAAGGACTTAAAGGATTAGATATTGGCGATGCCATCGCAGCATTAAGATCTTACGGTAATGCTCGCGATAATAAGCAAAAAGGATAAAAAAAGCATCATGAACAAGACAGAATTAAAAAAAATTCTTAAACCGTTAATCAAAGAGTGCGTCAGAGAAGTCATTCGCGAGGAGGGGGCTCTTTCGGCAATTGTTTCGGAAGTAATGAATGAGACACCCGGACAAAGTGTTATCTATGAAACCAAGAAGGGGACTCGATTGGAAACAGATAATGAGTTTGCTTCTCGGAGACAAAGAAAACAAAAACATTTGCAAGAAAGAAAAAAGAAAATACTTGATGTTATCGGCCGAGAAGCCTATAACGGGGTGAATCTTTTTGAAGGAACAAGTCCAATGAAGCCACCAACCAGTGCCACTTCACCCGCAGGGGGCTCGGCGCTAGAAGGTGTTGCACCCGGCGATCCAGGAGTGGATATATCTGCCTTTACTTCTTCAAATATATGGAAAAAACTAGCAGGAAATTAAATGGCCACCAATCACATAGAGAAACCCCGAAAAAACGAGGATCCAAATAGGTTTATAAAGAGATTTATAAAAAAGTGTAAGAAGCTTGGAATCATCGATGAAGTAAAAGAGCGAAAGCATTATCAAAAACCTTCGGTTAAGAGGCGCTTGGCAAAAAAACGAGCCATCGCTAGACACAAGAAAGAACAGCGAAAAAGACAAAAAGCAAACTAGTTAAAGGAAGAAGGAGTTTTAACGATGGCAATTCATAAACATAATAGTTGGGGAAGAACACGAAGCCCAAAGAATATTGCTGGTCCTCATGGGACAGCCATAGCACTGGAGAGCGCACCGACGACTTCAGCAACCGCAGGTTATCGTACAGAAAACCAAAGATTTTTGCACATATGGATGGACGCGAATGGAGCCAATGATAGTATGATTGTATATGCTTTTAATTATGCTACTGGTAAATGGGCGACCTTATATGCTCCAGTGGGAGTTCGCAACGGCGCCCATACTACTTTTGATTTGGCGATGGTACCAGTTGAAATAGCCTGCAGTACCACTGAAAAATACGTTATTGTCGACATTGCGGGAGCAGACAGGTTGGCCTTTGTTCAGATAGGCTCCACAGATACGATTACATTATTCGCAGCGTGTAGCACCTTCTAAATAAACTAGGAGGGTAGCCAATGGCGAATGGTAATGATTATGGCTGGGCGTATGTAAAACAGGGCATCTTAACTGGCTCTGGCGGTGGCGCTGCAGCATTGCAGTTTGCAACATCTGGTAATGATATCACTGGGTCTGCAAATCTAACATATGATTACGCCTCTACAAATTTGTTTTTGTCCGGGAATTTAAGTGTCTCTGGTGCTATCAACGCCAATTCTTTAAACATTAATGTCACCAACAGAACTGTAACTAACATTACCTCAACCGGGTCGACTAAGTTTGGAGATTCAGCAGATGATATTCATGAATTCACCGGTAGTGTAAAGACAGTAGGGTCATTAAGTGCTTCTCTGGCGATAAGTGCCAGTGCCTTTTATGGAAACGGATATTATTTATCAAACGTTCCCGTGAAGGCTTACACGAATGCTGCTAACAACAGAATAATGACCAGTGTTGATAGTGAATCTATCAACGCAGAGGCTAACTTAACTTTTAATGGGAGCAATCTATCCGTTTCGGGGGATGTAACTGCGACCGGTACAGTCTCGGCTTCTTTGGGAAGTTATACCAACTTGACTGCTAGTGCCGCTAGAATTATTGAATTAACCGTGGGTACTGGGTCAGTCCTTGTGACCGGGAACTCGATCTCAGGGTTGCAACAGATAACTAGTACAAGCTTAATTGGCACCTTGGCCACTGCTGCTCAGACAAACATTACATCTGTTGGAAATCTCACAAACTTAACTGTTGATTCAACTACGCTAGTGGTTAATTCCACTTCACACAGGGTTGGTCTTGGACGGACAGCACCGACGAGGATATTAGATATATCTCATTCATCCGACCCTCAATTAAGATTGACCAATAATGGTTCTGTCTATTCTGAATTGCAAACAACTGCCGGAGGCTACCTTTACATAACGTCCTCTGGAGGAAGAACGGGGATTGGAACAAATCTGCCAACTGCTAATCTAGCCGTGAGTGGTACATCACACTTCTCAGGCAATGTTGGGATTGGAACAACATCCCCGGCATACAAACTAGATGTTTCTGGAGACGCTAGGATTACCGGTAATTTAATTATCAGTGGAACTCTTAATGCGAGAGAGACGGATTTTAAAATTACCGCGGATACTCTAATCTTCGGGGACTCGGCAACTGATTCTGTTATATTTAATGCAGCCACGGCATCGGCGCCCAATGGACTAAATTTTGATTCTAATACATTGGTTCTTGACACAGCGAACAATCGGGTCGGCATTGGCACAGTGGCACCAGAAACAACGCTTCATGTTCAAAACGGCTCTGCTGGTACTATTACAGCAGTCGACAACGCCGTTTTGATTTTAGAATCCAACGAAAAGCCTAGACTACAATTCCAATCGCCTGGTGCCTACGGTGGTACCATCGTATTTGGTTCTCCAACCGATAATGACGAAGGCCAAATTGACTACGATCATGGCTCAGACAGATTTCTATTTAAAACCGGTGGAAACACAAAAATGTCTATTTTGGGAGATAATGTTGGTATTGGAACGTCGGCACCTGAAAGAAAACTTCATGTAGTTGGAAACACTATTATAACAGGGGATCTAGGAGTTACCGGTAGTATAACAGGAAGTCACATTACCGACGGGACTGTAGTTATTACTGGTGGCAACATCTCATCCGCCAATCAAATATCTGCTACTGGCTTGACCGGAACATTGGCAACCGCTGCACAAGGAAATATAACTTCTGTTGGTACTCTCGTCAATTTAGCTGTAGATTCTCCGACTTTTGTTGTAAAAAATGCAACACACCGGGTAGGAATTGGTAGAGATGGACCACAGAGGATTTTGGATGTATCTCACTCAACCGAGCCTCAATTAAGATTAACTAATAATAATTCTGTATATTCGGAACTGCAGACCAACAGTACAGGATACCTTCACATATATTCTACCGGAGGTCGAGTAGGGATAGGAACATCATCCCCTACTGATACACTGACTGTCTCGGGGACACTTGCTGTATCGGGTGCATTGTCTGTCGCCAACTCAAGTACGGTCAAATTTAACGGATTACAACTCGCTTCAGCAACAACCTCCAGCTTTCTGGCTTTGGATTCCAACAACAACCTCATATTGACGTCCTCAGGGACTGTCGTCACTTCATATGTCTCTGCTTCAATTTTAAATTACACTAATGCCTCCAACAATAGAATCATGACCAGCGTTGATTCAACATCTGTTAACGCTGAAGCCAATCTTACATTTGATGGTTCTATATTGTCTATTACTGGAGAGTTGAGTTCTTCTGTAGGAGTGTCCTCTTCTGCTGGTCAATTTGGCGAAGTGACTGGAGTTACTTTGACAGACGGAACGCTTACCTTAACCAATGGCCAATTGACCAATGCATCACTGCTTAGTGGATCTAACATAACATCTCACGAATTAACAGCATCGCATGTTTTGTTTGCAAACATAACAGCAACAAACATTGCTGGAACATTATCCACCGCTGCACAGACAAACATTACCTCTGTCGGTGCTCTAGGGTCTTTGGTTGTGGACACAAACACTCTTGTCGTTAAATCAACGACAAATAGAGTAGGCATTGGCAGAACAGGGCCCCAAAGGAAATTGGATGTTCTTCACACCGTAGCTTCGCCGCAAGCTAGGATATCATATGATTCGACAAATTATGGAGAACTTCAAGCTACTTCTGCCGGACATCTGACTTTGCTAAGTAGCGGAGGCAATATAGGAATAGGAAACACAAGCCCGAATCATGCTTTAACCGTTACAGGAGACATAAGTGCATCTGTTAATGTCTCGGCTTCTTATTATTATGGTGATGGCTCGAAACTCACAGGTATCAACGCTGGTATTAGTTATTCTCGAAGGGCTATCAACTCTAATGCCACAGCATCGGTCAACGATGTTTTATTGGGTGTCTCTGGTTCGACAGCTATCCAAATTAGATTACCAGCCGCGAGTGGTTATACCTCAGGGCAATATTTCACAGTGAAGGATGAAAGTGGCAACGCTAATGTAAATAATATTACAATTTTAATCACAGGATCTGACACTATAGACGGCCAACCATCTATTGTGTTGGAGTCTCCTTATGCCGCTGTCAATATATACACAAACGGCAGTAATAAATTTTTCGTATATTAATTTCCTTTTCAGTTTTTCCGAACTAATTAAAGTGCTTAAGCCCCCGTATGTTCGGGGGTTTAGCTTAAAGCTATTTTACGGAGGAAATTAATTATGGCTTATAAATTTCAATTAGGACAGGCGGTTTTATCCGGTTCTGTCATCGCAGAAGGCGCAGTCAACGCCGCTGGACTGGACGGTGGGGCCGCTGGTCTTGCTAATGCTGGTGCTATTTCTGGTGCTACAACTGTTACGGCCTCAGGGCTTGGAGACTTCGGGTCTCTTACAATTGACAATGCTTCAACTCTTGGCGCGGGTACTGATGCAGACATGCTGACTTTTACTCAAGGTGATAAAATCACGGTTGCTTCAGACTTAAATTTTGTTATTTCCGCTGGTAAATTAGAAATCGGCGATGGTAATGCTGTTACTGCCACTGCTGCAGAATTGAACTATTGTGATATTACTGCCGCAGGAACTAGCGAGGCAAGCAAAGCAATGGTCACTGATGCGAATGGCGACATTCTCATGCCCGATAGTGATAAGTTTGAACTTGGTGCTAGTAGCGATATGCAATTGTATCATGATGGTACGAATTCTTATATCGCTAATAAAACCGGCGCTCTTAAAGTTGCTACCGAAACTAGCGGCATTGCTATAACCATCGGTCACAGTACTTCTGAAGTAACTGTTGCTGATAATCTTACTGTCGCTGGTAACTTAACTGTTACAGGTACAACGATCACCGATACAGTGGAAGTTATCTCTACATCAAGTGGTGTTTTGTTCGAGGGAGGTACTGATGACGGACACGAGGCAACTCTGAAATCTTCTGTCGCCGGTGCTGATGTAACCTATACATTGCCGAACCTCACTGGTCATGTTCCGCTTCTTGCAGATGCGGCAACTGCAGGTTCTGCTGCTGTTACTGCTGCTGAAATGGCACTCCTTGATGGTGGTACTGCTTGCGGTACTGATGCGGTTTCCGATGGCGACGGAATTTTCACTAACGATGGTGGAGTAATGAAGCACACAACGGTTCAAACATTCCAGACTTACTTTGATGCCAACTCTGTTGGTGGAACAAGTATAGTCACAGTCGGCGCTCTTAACGCTGGTTCTATTAGTTCCGGCTTCGGCAATATCGACAACGGCACCAGTAATATCACCACCGGTGGTAAGATTGTCCTAGATGTGGATGGTACTGCAATTGGTGCTGCTGGTGCTCTTACAATGGGTGCCGGCAACGATGCTGCTGTATATTTTGATGGAACCAACTTGGTTCTTGACACTGCAGCGTCAGCGAAAGTTGTGATGGAAGTTAATGGCACTCAAACTGCTGAATTCGATGCCGATGGGCTGAACCTAGTTTCTGGTGATGCTTTTTACATTAATGATGCTTCTGTTCTTAACGCTACTACTCTAGGTAGTGCGGTTGTTGCTTCTTCATTGACTTCTGTTGGTACAATTGCGACTGGTGTTTGGGAGGCAACTGATGTTGCTGTTGCTCATGGTGGTACTGGTGCAAGTACTGCCGCAGGTGCATTGGCCAACCTAGGTCTTACTGCCGTTGCTGCAGAAATCAATTTGCTTGATGCAGGTGCTGGCTCGACTGCTACTCTTGCTGATGGTGATGGTTTCATCATGTTTGACGCAAGTGATTCTAACAATGCTGAAAAAGTTCTTATGTCTGATATTGGTGATTATGTAGCTACAAAAAATCAAATACCAGCTGCGGTTATTGATAACTCTGGTTCTTTGGCACAGGGTTTCAATTATTTTGCTGCTCTTGGAAGTTACGAGATTTGTACACTTCCGCGCCCTGCAACAACCGGTTCTATTGTGCATGTAAAAGCGCCGTCTAACTGTGACGGAACAAGATACATCAAGATTAAAAGAGCTGGGTCTGGCACTATCGACGGTGCTAATTTTGTTATCCTAGAAGGCCCTGACGCTGCTATCTCATTATGTTATGTAGGTGGCTCCGGTGACGGCATGTGGAAAATCTTCTAATCTAAAGATTGGATTATTATCCTACAAGTTTTACTTGGACGGTCAGCCTTCGGGCTGGCTGTTTTCTTTTGTGTTTGCTAATTATTGGGAGGAGAAAAATTATGTCTTATTTGTATTCTAAAGGGAAAAGAGTTTTTGGAGATATCATTGGGGAAGATGATTCTGATGGCAACACCAAAATCGACTTTGAGGAAGATCGTATAGACCTACAGACGGGTGGATCTACTCGATTGAAAATTTCTGGGTCTCAGGGTCAAGTAACCTTTAATGAAGCGTTCACGTTCCCTCACTCAGATGGAAATAGAGATCAGGTACTTGCCACAGACGGCGCCGGAGCAGTATCTTGGGTTGATCCCGGTGGTGCCAGCGCCAATTCAGAAGTTTTAATGGTACACCTCTCTTCCGATTTTGCTTATGATACTTCCGGTGATAACGAATTCCAAACTGTTCCATTTAATAGTATTCTAAAGAGCACCTTTGGCGGTAGTGACTTTAATACTTCAAACTACACTTTCACGGCGCCGGAAGAAGGTTTTTATTTTATAAACCTTACCCTATATCAACAAAACGCAAATACTGATACTACTCAATATCAGGTAAGAATTTCATCTTCGACAGATTGGTCAGAATCATTTGGTGCCATCGCCTTTCGAAATATGTTTCCTGCAGCGCTTGGAACAGGCGTCACCGCACACACACATCGATTAGACCGAGTAGCCCACTTAAGTGGTAGCGATGAGGTGAAGATCACATTTAGAAATATTCGCACCGGAACCGAGAGTGGAACTAGTATCAGACACGAACCTCACCTCAGTTATCTCACCATACAAAAACTCTAATAAGCCATTTGTTCCTTTTCTTGACAAGAACACTATTTATTAAGAATAATAGTACTATTAGGAGATAATTGAATGTCGAGCATGTTAGAACAAGCAATCGTCGACGCAGCAGCGCTTCGAGAGGCAGCCTTAAAAAACGCTGAACAGTCATTGATTGAAAAATACGCGCCACAAATAAAAGAAGCTGTTGAAGCAATGTTGGAAGATACCCCTTCAAAGATGAAATATGAAGGTAGAGTCGTCGAGGTCGTCCACGGTGCCGATGCCTCGGGAAATGTTACTGTTGTTGAAGCTGGAGGGAAGCCTTTTGTGGTAAGCGAAGGAGAGCTCTCGGATTTGTCTGAATCAGACATTCTCCAAGAAGAAGAGATGGATATGGGAACTTCCGGCGCAATGGGCGGTGAATCACCCAACGCTACGATTACTGCTCCGTTTGCAGCTAATCCCACGACCAATCCAGAAACCCCAGTGTCTTTAAGTATTGATGTAGAGTCACTTGAGGGAGATCTCGAAATTGACTTGGCTCAATTGGAAAAAGAAATGGAAGACGAACTTGACGGCGCTTCTGCCGACGAGACCGACTTTAACTCTATAGAAGACATGGCGATGGACCTCGAAGGAGAAGAAGAAATCCTTGGAGCCCCCGAAGAAACCTCAGATGAAGAAGATCTTCAACTAGAGGAACTTCTAAATTTACTATCAGAATATAATACAGAAACCCTAGAGGAAAAGATTGGCCCAGGCGGACCAACAGGTGGCGCTCAAAAAGCAGGTTGGGTAACAACCGCATCGTTTGAAAACGAAGAAGAGCAAGACTACCAAGAGATTGCCGACAACCTTTATCCTGAAGAACAAGAAGATGAAGCCGAAGATGATGAGGATGACGAAGAAGGATATCCTGAAGCCGGCCGTCAACTTGAAGAAACAATTGATTTATTAATGACTCAAAACCAAAAACTTGAGTCAATCGTTTATAACTTAAGCGATAAACTGGAAGAGACTTTGCTTTCAAACGCAAAGCTTCTCTATCAAAACCGCACTTTAACAGATGCCTCCTTGAATGAGCGACAAAAAGATAAAATTGTCGAAGCCATCTCTAAAGCGGAGTCACCGAAAGAAGCCAAACATCTTTGCGAGACATTAAGGACGACAGTGGGATCAAAAATCAAAAAAGGTCCACAATCACTGAGCGAGTCCGTTAATCGTCAAGGGAATTTGTCTGGTATGCTTAATCGGAGACAAAACTTAAACGAAAGCCAAACTTCCGACCCTTTCTTTAGTAAGATGAAGAAGTTGGCAGGCATTAAATAACAATTATAAGGAGGTTAATAAAATGTCTATTGTACAAAAATTAACTGAAGGTATTGTAAATCGTGATATGTCCAAAGAAGGGGCTGCTCTTCTTAACAAATGGTCATCGACCGGTCTACTTGAAGGCCTTCAAACAGATCAAGCCAAGCACAACATGGCTAGATTGCTAGAAAACCAAGCGAAGGAACTTCTTCGCGAGGCAAGCACTATGTCAGGTGGAAACGTTGAAGGTTTCGCTGCTGTTGCTTTCCCAATCGTTCGTCGAGTATTCGCCGGACTGATCGCTAACGATCTTGTTAGTGTTCAACCAATGAGTCTACCTAGTGGCCTCATCTTCTTCCTTGACTTCACTTTTGGAAACCAAATCGGAGAGTCTGGTACAGCTGTGACCGGTCGTCTTGGTAACTTGGCTGGTAAGTCAATTTACGGTACTGACCAAGTTGGTGCTGAAATCACTGGTGGTGTTAACATTGTTGGCGCTGATTATAAAGGCAACCTTTCCGGTCCTCGTGACATGGTCGGTTATGCATATGCTGCTGCTACTGGTAGTAATGCCACCACCCAGATTGTTAAAGTTGCTTCCGGTTGTTTTAACAACAGCGGTATTGCTACTGTTGCTGCTGATGAGCTTACTTATCTTAAGGCTGATCCGGACATCATGGCTCTTTCTGGTACCGCTACCGCTTACGGTTGGGCTGCTTTTACTTGTGCTTGTGATACTTACTTGCCTGGTCTAGACAAGAGAAACATCTCTGCTATTACCGGAACTATTGGTTCCATCACTGGTATCACTGTCCCCGGCGCCGATTTGATTCGTCGTTTGACTTCTATGAATGCTGCTGGTGACAGTGTTACGTTTGTGGTCTTCGGAGCTTCAGGATCTAATGCTAGCGCTGCTGGGGTTAACCCACGAACAGTTGCTAATTCAACTCTTGCTTACTCTCAATACCCTCGTGTTGATGCGTTTGAAAACGCTACTCCATTTGGGGCTATTCAGGGAACAGTTCCTTGGCCTCTTGAAGACAATAAAGATATCCCAGAGATCGACATCAAGGTAGATTCTGTTGCTATTACAGCGCTAACCAAGAAGTTGAAAGCCAAGTGGACTCCAGAATTGGGTCAAGACTTGAATGCTTTCCATAACTTGGATGCTGAAGTAGAATTGACTTCTATTCTTTCAGAGCAAATTGCTTTGGAAATCGATCGTGAGATCCTTGCTGACCTTGTAAACGGCGCAACTGCTGCTACTTACTATTGGTCTCGGTCTCCAGGTCTTTTCTTGAATCGTGAAACTGGTGTTGAAATTGGTGCACAAGCCGTTGCCCCTGACTTCACCGGTACAGTTTCTGAATGGTATGAGACTCTCATTGAAACAATCAATGATGTTTCTGCTCAGATTCACAGAAAGACCCTTCGTGGTGGCGCTAATTTCGTTATCGTTTCTCCAGAAGTTGCTAACATTCTAGAATTCACTGCTGGATTCCGTGCTAATGTTACTGCTGATGCAGATAAAGGCGAAATCGGTGCTGTTAAGGTTGGTTCTTTGAACCGCAAATTCGACGTTGTAGTTGATCCTTACTTCCCACGTAACATCGTTCTTGTTGGTCGTAAAGGAAGTTCTTTCCTTGAAAGTGGTTATGTATATGCACCTTACGTGCCTCTACAAACTACACCAACAATCTTCGGACCAGAGGACTTCGTACCTAGAAAAGGTGTGATGACTCGTTATGCGAAGAAGATGGTTCGTCCTGATATGTATGGTCTTGTTATCATTCGTGGACTTATGGGTGAGGGTGGTTCCTAATCACTAGCTGATTAAGATCACATAAGATGCCCTCGATCTTCGGATCGGGGGTTTTCTTTTTGTAGACACTATTTAGAAAAGTCTAAGGAGATAACTATGGGTATTAAAAAGAAACGTATTAAATTAGCTTTAAAGCGAGCAAAGCGCCAAGCTGCTATTAACCCTAAGGTGCAAATAGAAAACTCTGTAATGCAAGAACAACTTAAGCAGGCGACTAAGGCAGAGCCTGCTGTTGAAGCGACACCGATTGAAGAAAAAGTCGAAGCTGCGGTAAACTCAAAAGAGGTCGCCCCTAAGAAGAAAAAAGCTCCGGCCAAGAAAGCTAAACCCAAAACAACTCCTAGACGCAAAAAAACCAACTCCTCCAAATGATCATGTAAAGTGGTACAAACCCTTGAGCAAAAAAGCTCGGGGGTTTCTACTATAGTAAACTATTTACAAAGAGCGGAGGAATAATGAATGGCTTTTCCAAGTTTAACCCCATCGTCGACAGTATCGGCAATTACACTGCCTGCAAGTGGCTCTGAAGCAAACGTAGTCAACTCGCTAGCGATTGGCTTTTATTCGTCGAATGCGTTCTTGTCTGGGGCCGCTGCGCAAGTTGCCTATACCTATCAGAGATTGGGTGGAGACGTTTTGGACATAGAGATGAAAGCCTCGAATGTCTATAACCACTATGAAGAAGCAGTGCTAGAATATTCTTATATCGTTAATCTCCACCAGGCCAGAAATGCCTTAGGAAGCGCCTTAGGGGGCGATACAGGCTCTTTTGACCACAAAGGGACCGTTAGTGGGACCGACAGTAAATCAATGAAATATCCTAAGTTTTTGTTTGACTATGCGTTTCGGGTTGCTGATAAGTTTTCCACAGAAGCAGTAGTTGGAGGGACTACCCCTATCTATTCAGCTTCATTTACGAGAGTAACCGATCAACAAGATTATGATTTACAAGAGATAGTCAGTGCATCAGCCGCAGCAGGCGGAGTACCTTATGCTAGTCTTGTAAATGATACCAAAGCATTGGCCCCTAGGATCAAAATTCGTCAGGTTTATTTTACAACTCCTTACGCTATGTGGAGATTTTATGGATATTACGGAGGCCTCAATGTTGTAGGTAATTATAATACTTATGGACAATATGCCGATGACTCACAGTGGCAAGTGATCCCTACATGGCAAAATAAATTACAAGCAATTATGTATGAAGACAATCTTTATACTCGTATTTCACATTACAGTTACGAAATAATTGATAACAAACTTCGATTGTTTCCAACCCCTAGTGAAGTTTCACCAGCGACTTATTGGTTTAGATTTAGCATCGCGGATAACGACCCCTATGCTACTGGTTCTTTTGACGAAGGAATAGACGGAATTAATAATATGAATTCTTTACCTTTCGAAAATATTCCATTTAATAATATCAACTCCATGGGGCAACAATGGATTCGGAAATTTTCTTTGGCACTTTCGAAAGAGACCTTGGGTCAAATTAGAGGTAAGTTTGGGAACTCTGTTCCGATCCCGGGAGATAATGTATCGTTAAATGCTACTGAATTGCTGTCTCAAGCAGCAACTGAGCAAACTACACTCAGGGAAGAATTAAACAAACAACTAGATGAAACTCTATATGCTAAATTAGCGGAGACCGACAAGGGTATGGTTGATAACACTGATGCCATTGTTTCCAAAACACCGCTAAAAATCTTTGTGGGGTAAATAAATGGGCAAATGGACACGACCAACGCAACCTCCTCCGCCAATGTTCCTCGGGGAGAAAGAAAAGAATCTTGTAAAACAAGTTAACGATGAAATCATCGAACGCGTCGTCGGGCAACAAGTTCTCTATTTTGCCATCAACATTGAGCACACAAACTACCATCCTCTTTATGGAGAGGCCTTAGAAAAGACTTTCCTGCATCCCATTAGAGTCTACGCCTTGGTAGATTACCAAGGAGTTGAAACCTCAGACATGGACAATTTTGCTATCGATAAAGCAACTAAAATTAAAATTAATTTTCACAAAAGACGCTTGACAGAAGATCAAAACCTATTTGTTAGAGAGGGAGATTTTGTTCGTTTTGGCGAGATTTATTATGAAATCGTTAAACTGATCGAACCAAAACTTCTCTTTGGCCAACCAGAATCTCGGTTTGAAATTCAAGCAGAATGTATAAGAGCCAGGGAGGGCCTATTCAATGCCGAGTGAAGAAATCGTACCTTTTGTCCCTTCGACACTAGAAACCATAGATACAGCAGTTTTTAAATTTGTAGATGAGGTCCTAAATCCTCACACTTTCACCAACCAAGGAAGGAAAAAAATTCCTGTTATCTGGCTAGGGACTGAAAGACCATACCAGATTAAGAACAATAAAGAACTTAGAGACAAGGTGGGAAAGCTACGATTGCCTCTGATTACAGTCACAAGATCTGGTGTTTCTCGCGATGATAATTTTAAGGGCTCATATCAATCTTATTTTCCTGGTGATAATTCTGCTGAAGGCGGCAGAGTGGCGATCACTCGCATCATCAAACAAGACAAAACACAAAACTTTGCAAATTCCGATGAAAACAAACGAAGCAAAGGCGACCCAACAAGGAGAAACCGTAAGTTTCCCAACAACAAAGTCGTCTACGAAACTTTGTTGATTCCCAAGCCCACCTATGTCACCTGTATGTTTGAGGTCTATATCCGAACAGAATATCAACAGCAAATGAATGATATTATCCCCGCAATGATTGTAGATCAAAAAAATGTTTCATTGATTGAACATGACGGATACAAATACGAGGCATTTATTCAAGATGACTATGCTTTGAGTAGCAATGCTAGCAATTTGGGAACAGAAGAGAGGGAGTTTACTGCCAAAGTAACCTTTAAAGTGCTTGGTTTCCTAACGGGAGATGGAACAAACCTCACAGAGCCTACAATTATCCGCAAACAAAACGCCGTAGACGTCAAGATTTCAAGAGAACGGGTAATTGTAGGGGATAAGCGGCCTTGGGCAAAAAATATCCCAGGAGATGATGGTAAATATCGAGAATTTTGACTTTCACATTTTATTAAACTATTTACTAGGAATAATAACGTATTGAAGGAGTATGATTAATGCCTACAAAATTTGATTTTCTTTCGCCTGGAATTCAATTGAGAGAAATTGATGAATCACAGGTCCCAGAAACACCTGAAAACCCAGGGATCCTTTTAATTGGAAGAGCAAGGTCGGGTCCTGCTATGAAGCCGATCAGAGTAAAAACACTCAATGATTTTGTTGAAGTCTTTGGTAACCCAATTGACGGCGTTAGACAAGATGACCCTTGGAGACAAGGAAACACTGGTGCTCCAAACTATGCTGCTTATGCAGCGCAAGCTTATTTAGCCGCAGGCGTTGGACCTGTCAAGTATGTCCGTCTCTTAGGAAAGAGCAAAGACAACGCAGTTACCGGAAATGACGCTGCTGGTTGGTATATGGGAAGTTCTTTTGGGCTTGCCGGTGCAGATGAAATTGATTATGGGGCAACTAGAGTTCCATCCAATGCCGCTGCTTATGGTCTATTCATTGTTCCTTCCGGATCAACTGAAACTGGTCAAGTTGCAGCGACACTTGCTAGTGCTATTACGGTAGCCAGTGCGACTCCAACAGCAGGTGACACTATCACCATTAATGTCCCCGCTGGAGCAGGCGGTGTAGGGTCTGTTATAATGTATATCGTAGCCACAAATGCCGCAGGTAATAGAGCATCTGTTTACGGCGCCAGTACAGTTAATGACATCACCGTTAGTCTCGCTGGTGGATCTTCTGCTGAGGAAATTCGAGATCGAATCGCGGATGCGGTGGCCGGTGTTGCAAATGCAAACGTCTCATATGGAACTGGATTACCGGAAGGAGTTGATATCGATTTTGGAAGTGCTGCAGCTAAAGGGCTCGCTTACGGCTTAACTGCTGCGGATGTCTCGACTGATGCGATCACTCTTACTGCTAATACCGCAGGGTCTATTGGTAACACAATAGCTCTGGCTACGTCTGCACCGGGTAATTTTACTCTTGCTGCAGCAACGCTCTCAGGTGGTGAAGACACCTTGGCCGCTGTTACAGGAACTCTCGCAGCAATTCTCTACTCTTCTGGATCTGCTTTTGGTGTGTCCGGATCATGGGTCTCTGCATCTGCAGCAACCACAAGTTTGAGTGCGAGTACATTGATGGGCGGAAACGCTGCCTCTTATGGAGTTAAATTGGGCTTAAGTAGTTCTGCTACAGCTGTTGATTACTTCGATGTTAACTTTACTGATTATAGTAATGGAAATTACATTCGCAATGTTCTTAACACAGACCCAACTAAATTCTTTAATAACACAAATTATGGTGAGACTGATGTTTCATATTTCCTAGGAGAAACCTTTGACGTTAATGTTGATCGTCTTTCGGGAAATGGTGCAGCAGCATCTTCTTACTTTTTTATCGCTGGACTTGGCGTCACGGGACTTGCAAATTATGATAATTTCCGCCAAGAATTAACAGCAGCCAAATCTGGATGGTTCATCGGAGCTAAACCAGAGCAAAAGTATTTATTCCGCTTGATTGCTTTGCAAGACGGAGAGGAATTTCAAAACAATTATTATTGCCGAATCAAAAATATTCGATTAGCAACAGCATTACAACCACGAGCTACTTTTAGTTTGGAAATTGTTAAAAGAGGTGGAACGGTTCTCAATGACACAACTGTTGAATCTTTCACTAACTTAACTTTGGACCCAGATAGTGAGAATTATATTGTTAAGAGAATCGGAGACATTTCAGAAAGCTGGAGTCCCTCTGAAGAGAAATACATTCTAAGTGGACTTTATCCTAACATATCTGATTTTGTTAGAATTGAGATGGCAACGAATTCAAGCATTGTTCCATCGGATGTTCCAATGGGATTCCTAGGACCAGTCAGGCCGACCACAGTTACTTTAGAGAGTGACACTGTGTTGTCTGCAACCTCTGGTTCTTCTTGGATTCACGGTTCTTCGTCTATTGCTTTAGGTAACAATCTGAATCACGGAGCAGCAGATGACTCTCCTATGATTGCCGGTTGGCCCACTGCCGACAGCCCGGGTACTCATGCTCACTTAACAGCATCAATTGAATGGCCAAAGTTTGGAATGACTACACAAAATTCTAAACTGGGAAGTCAAGACTACCCTGCAACAGCTAACTTTGGCTTGCGCCATGTTAAATCAACAAGTCTTGTTAATGATCAAAGTTTTGCAGATATCGCAAGAAGACGCTATAACATTGATCCGGATCTCGCAGAAGGTGCTGCGTTTGCAAACGCATCATTTGTTTTCACCTTGGAAGATATAGTTTCGAGTTCTGCAGGTGCCACAACTTATTACTGGAATTCTGGTTCTTATGAACTAAGCACTCCGACCTGGAGTATTGCTAAGAGATATGGTCTCGACGGAGCTAATGGTTTGGTCGATGGTAAAAAGATTAAACAATTTGCCGCACCGTTCTTCGGTGGCGCAGATGGTGTTGATGTAAGATATGCCGATCCATTTAGTAATGATCGTTTGGACGCAGGAACTACTCAATATCCTTATTACTCTGTTGAGCAGGCCATAGAAATGGTCAGCGACCCAGAACAAGTTCAATTTGATTTGGTTGCAAAACCAGGTCTTCTTAAAAGTGCTTTGGTAACTAAGATTGCTGATATGGCAACTACACGCGGGGATGCCCTTGCAGTTGTTGACATAAAAGGAATCTTTCAACCAAAAACTGATAACGGAGGAACTGAACAATCAGCCAATATCAATACTTTAACAACTCAAATGAATACAAATTATCTGATTGATAGTTCTTATGCATGCACTTATTTCCCTAATGTTCGCATTAAAGATACTTTAAGTGGAAATGGAACTATCCTTAAAGCACCACCTTCATTGGCAGGAATTGGAGCAATAGCTCAATCCGAAGCACAATCGCAGCCATGGTTTGCACCCGCCGGGTTCAATCGCGGTGGACTTTCAAGACTCGGAGGATCTACTGGTCCTATGGTAGTCGGAACCACAATGCATCTTACAAAAGATGATAGAGATGTTCTTTATGAATCGAATATCAACCCAATTGCTAGATTCCCAGCAACTGGTGACACCGTAGTGTTTGGCCAAAAAACACTTCAACAGACACCGTCAGCTCTCGACCGAATTAACGTTCGAAGAATGATGATTTATCTTAAGAGAAAAATTGGCGAAATTGCAGACACTATTCTCTTTGATCAAAATGTGCAAGCAACTTGGTTAAGGTTCAAGAGTAGAGCTGAAACAGTTCTCTCTGAAATTCAAGCAGAATTGGGAATCGTAGAATACAAATTGGTGCTGGATGAAACCACCACCACCCCTGACTTAATAGACCGCAACATTCTTTATGCCAAGGTTTATGTAAAGCCAGCAAGATCAATAGAATTTATTGCTGTTGATTTCATCATTACACGTAGTGGTGTAGAATTTTAATAAAATTAACTAATTAGAAAAACAGGAGTATTTAATAATGGCATTTTGGAATCAGTCATCCGCAGCACCGAAACGAAACTATCGTTTTAAGGTTCTCATTCAGGGAATGAACGGAGGTTCAGTAATTTGGTGGGCAAAAGGTTTTAAGACACCTTCATATGAAATCTCAGAAACTGCTCATGATTATTTGGATAATAAATATTATTTCCCAGGACGGTTAACATGGGGAGATTCTTCCATGACTTTAGTTGATCCTATTTCACCAATCAATGCGGTAGAGGAAACCAACCAGATTATTATTGGATCTGGTTATAAAGTTAAGAATGAGGCTGAATATGACACAATCAGTCGTCCGGCTTCTCATGGCGCATTGGGTTCTGTAGTTGTTGACATTATAGATGCCGAAGGCAATTCGGTTGAACAATGGACTTTGAAAAACGCTTTTATTAAATCTGTGTCTTTCTCCGATCTTGCATACGACAACGATGACCTAAGAACAATTGACATTACTTTCCGTTACGACTGGGCAACATGCTCAAGTGATGGAGGGACTACCGAGCAATTTAGCAACGGCTCATAATTTAATAACCCCCTGAGGCCACAATGACTTTTTGGGCAAACTCAAAATTAGAACCCAAGCGAAAATTTCGATTCCGATTTTCAACCCCGAGCTCTGCACAAATTGAAGGGTTTTGGTGGTTTGCAAAATCTATCGATAAACCCACTTATTCTGTCAATGGCGGAGAATATCAGTTAATAAACCACAAGTTTAAATATCCTGGGATTGCAACTTGGGAAGATATCAGCATTACAGTTGTAGATCCAGGTTCCGAGACAACGCTAGGAATCAGCCCCACTAAAGCTTTAATCGACGAACTGGAAGCTCGTGGTCATAAAACGAAACCCGGAGGATCTGGGATTTTTAAGCAAAGCCCTTCCTCAACGGACGGTGTGATTGATCAAATAGTAATTGAACAATTGGACTCCAAAGGCGCCCCTATAGAAACTTGGACTCTTAATGGCGCTTGGATAAAGAAAGTTAATTTCGGCGCTCTGTCGTTTGCAGACGATGACTTGGTCGAAATTGAACTAGATGTTTCATATGATTATGCAACTCTAGCAGGCAGTTAAAACTCACAAACGAGGTGAAATTTGAGTAGAAATAAAAATAGGTTGGAAGGGCACCAGCCAGAACATTCCGAAACGCCCCTTACATTTAATCCGTTGGATTTTGTAACCCCAACAGAATTTGTAGAACTCCCTTCCAGAGGGACAGAATACGCCGAAGGTCACCCTCTTCACAACGAAGAAGTAATAGAAATTAAATTTATGACCGCTAAAGATGAGGATATTCTTACCTCACAGCCGCTTCTCAAGAAAGGATTGGCAATTGATAGGTTTATTAAGAATATAGTGGTAGATAAGAGGATTGATTTAGATACTTTACTCATTGGAGATAAAAATGCGATCCTTGTGGCAGCCAGGGCCAGTGGTTTTGGGCACGAGTATGAAGCAAAAGTCAAGTGTTTAAACTGCGGAACACCAAATTTGTTAAATTTTGATCTGCATAACACCAAAGTCATAGGAACTTATAACCCGGAGCAGACCATGGTGACCAGAATCTCACCAGGATTGTATTCGACAAAGATGCCTTTGACTAAATTTACAGTTAATTTTCGACTAATGAACAGCTCAGATGAGAAAACTATAACGCAGGAGATACAAAAGGCTCCGGAAGATCGGGAGCAAAATCTATTGACGGGTCAATTCAAAAGAATTCTTACTAGTATTGAAGGACATGAAGAACAACACATTATTGATCAATACGTGGAAAATATGCCCACGGTTGATTCTCGACACTTTAAGACCTGCATTCAGTGGGTAACCCCTAATGTAGAGATAAAAGAAACTTTAAAATGCAAGAAATGCTCTGAAGAGCGGGAGGTCGACGTTCCTTACGGAACAACCTTTTTTTGGCCTGACCTCTAAATATAATGAAGTGGTTTACGAACAAATCTTTCTTCTGAAACATTTTGGTGGCTGGAGTTTTATCGAAGCTTACAATCTTCCGATTGGCTTGAGAACTTGGTTTGTGCAGAGACTACAAAAACAATACGACGAAGAGGCCAAGCAAATTAAAAGTGCAAGGAGGGGGTGAATTCTCTCCATTTTAATGGCATTTCTCGTCTGTTACTATTTATGAAGAAGACAAGAGGGTTATGTAGTGTTTGAAATCGATTTCTCAAAAAAACCTCTACTCAATGAATCAATTTTGAAGTGGTGGGGTTTCTGGAATAAAAAGTTGTTACGTCATATCTATGGCGATGATGTAAATGTGGTGGCCAATTTAAACGAGGAGGATGGGGAAGAAATCCATTTTTCGATCAAGGGTGACTACGAAGACGTTAAAGCTTATGCAACGGCCTTAAAGGCCGAATCTGATCACCTAAGAGCCTATGTTGATCACGGTAGGAATGCTGAGCAAACAAAAGAAGCAAAACACACGGCAGATGAAGCAGGAAAAGACTTCACAAACAGAACAGGTCTACCATGGCCATTTAAGGATTAATTAAATGGCATTAGACAAAAAAGAAGTTTTAGCTGCGATTAAAAAGTTAGCCAAAGACCCCAAAACAAAAAAAGAAATGCAACAGGCAATAGGGACAGATGGAAGTTCATCTATAGTTAACCCTAAAGAACTTGCTGATCTTAAAGAATATAACGATCTTTTAGCCAAAACAGCGGGAGCATTGGGAGATGTAGACAAAGCAAATAAAGCACGACTAGACTCCGCAATTGGAGAATTCCAACAGCAAATTCAAAGTAGCCAAGAATATATAGATTTAATCAAAAAAGCAGGAGGAGAAACTGCAGCCTTAGAGGAAATTAGAAAACATGGAACCCTAGCGCTTGGCGACGAAGGGGTGGCCCTAGACGCAAATTTACAACAAATAGCGAACAAAATTAAACTAGAGTCGGACCTCGCTGACGCACAGAAGAAATATGGTAGTGCACAAAAGAAGCTTCTGGGAGACATCGCAGATGGCCTTGGCCTCACCACTCGATTAGGAAATACCTTTTTAGGTCAAATAATTGACGTAAGTACAGCTATGGCAGAGGGCGGAGAAGAAGGAAGAAAGTCTGCCCTGGCCTTCAAAGAAAACTTTAAGTCTATCTTTAACTTTACTAACTTAGCGATGAGCATCCAAACGGGCATCATTGAGATGAGCGCCAAGTTGCTTGCGAGTTTAGACGAGTCCCGAGCTGCTCTTGCAGCGGCTACAGGCGCTGGTTATAAGTTTTCTGATTCGATGTTCGAGGCGCAGAGGAACGCTAACCTATATGGAGTAAGCATGGATGATGCTCAAAAAGCTACAGCGTCTATGGTAGCCGAAACTTCAAGGTTTGCAAAATTTTCTGATGCAACGCAAATTCAGCTTGTGCAAACCTCGGCAATGATGGAAAAATTGGGGGTTGATAGCTCAACGGCTGCTCAAACTTTTGAATTCTTTAATAACAATCTAGGAATGACAGCCGCAGAGGCCGATGATGCAAGAAAATCTTTAGCTATGCTCGGTAATGAAATTGGTATTTCTTCTGGTAAGATTTTAAAAGACTTTCAAGCGGCGCTTCCTACCTTAGCAGTCTATGGAGACAAGGCTGTAGACGTTTTTAGTGATCTGGCAGCACAAGCAAAAGCAGCAGGAGTAGAAACCCAGACTCTTTTGGGGATTACAAAACAATTCGACACATTCGCAGGAGCTGCTGAGGGAGCAGGCAAGTTAAACGCTCTATTGGGCACCCAACTGTCAACGACTGAATTGTTGATGATGACAGAAGATGAAAGAATGAAAACAATCGTTGACGCAGTGCAAGCCCAAGGCGTTGCTTTTGGGGACATGGACAAATACACTCAAATGGCCATTGCACATGCAGCTGGAATTCAGGACATGAATGAGGCCAATAGGATTTTTGGAGCCAGCAGTGCAGAATACGAAAAAAACAAGGAAGTTATGGATGCAAATGCCGATGCTCAAGGAAAGTTTGAAGCAGCGGTAGCTAAGACAGTACCCATAATGACCAAATTTAAACTATTAGCAACAGAATTGGTGGTTTCAGTCCAACCACTTTTAGAAATCTTAGGAGAATGGGCGGACTCATTCACCACGTGGCTACAAAGTTTGACCACGGGAGAAAAAGAATTTATCGCGACAAGTCTTTTAATAATTTCTACAATCCCTTTGGTAGTGAAAGCATTCGTTGCTCTTAAAGCTATTATGGCTGCTGCATCCATCACCGCTCCAGCCTTCGGCGCTGCCACAGCAACTGCTATTACAGCCATCGGAACCGCTTTTACGACCGTTGCAGCGGAGTTGACTGCTGTTGCCAGTACTGGTGTTGGTGGATTAGTTCTCGGAGCGATTTGGGCCGGTGGATTGTCCATTGTCCAGAATATGACAATTGCAATTGTTGCGATGTCTATAGCAGTCACAGCATTAGCAACCGCTTGGGGATTTGCTTCAACAGCCGAATCCGATTCGCGAGCAGAGATTGCCAAAGAGACAGCAGGTATGACACGAGATGCGGAGCATATGTTAGATAGTTTAGAAAAAATTGCAAACGCTGATTTTGGATCTGCCATGGCGAGCCTCTCAGGTCTTATTCAAAAAGCCAATGAGTTCGGCAATTTAGACCCCGAGGTCTCAGCTACAATAACAAATCTCGCCCTTCTTACAATCGGAAAGGCAAAAGATGCATTTTCCAATAAAGTAGTAACGGCCAATATTAATCAAGTTTCTGCCAAAGTCAACAACATTTTTAAAGGAATGCAGATGACTATTAAGATTGATGATAAAACTAGCCTAACCGGTTATATAGAGAAAGTGGCACAAAAACAAGTTCTTGGGGGAGACTAATAATGTCGGAAATAGATGCGGATAAAAACTATGCAAATGCCCAGTCGGCTTTTTTAGAATTTAAGCCTCTAAAAAAACACCGGGCTTCTACCATAAAATTCATGGCTTATTTGACTTCTTTCTCACAAACTTTCGCTAGTGATTGGTCTTCTGAACTTGTTTACGGAAGGGCTGACCCTATTGGAAACTATCAAGGAACACAACGTAACATCAATGTGGCTTGGGACGTTCCTTCCAACAACCTCAGCAATGCAAAAGAAAATTTTAAAAAAATGAACAGTTTGGTGGCGATGTTATATCCCACATATGCTACATCCGAAACCTCTGTAACAGTTAAAAGTGGTGATTCTGCGGGTGAAACCGTTCTCGTAGGAGGCAACGCTTTAGTAATTAGTAAACCTCCATTGATTCGTATGCGATTTGGTAACTTAATCCGTAACCACAAAAAAAATGGGTCAACAGGGCTGCTTGGTTTTATTGGGAATGTCTCATGGACACCCGTTTTGGACATGGGAATGTTTACGGGGAAAAAGGGAGAGTTTTATCCCAAGGTTATTAGTTTAGCCGTTGATTTCACAGTGCAGCACGAGCACACACTCGGTGAGTCTCCTGCGGGGGACACGCCAGTAAACTTTCCATTCGGAGGATAATGTAAATGTCAAGATATTCGGGACGACGAAAAGGTATTAACGAAGAAGAGATGTATGAAGACGTCCTTAGTAGAAGAGGGGTTAACCAAATTGTTCAATATACTACCCCGCGATTCAAACAAATCACTGATGAAGATAAATTAAGAATTCGCACTCAAGATTATACATGGAGATCCGGTGATAAATTTTGGAGAATAGCCACAGAAAACTATGGTGATGCCACTTTGTGGTGGATCATAGCTCAATTCAACGGTAAGCCAACAGAACAACATCTTGATCCCGGGGATATAATTAAAATCCCTCTAGAATTATCAATAGTCTTGGGAGTCTTAACTTGAGCCCCACAAAAAGCCAATTTAAGAATCAAGATCTTACAATAGATTTGAGTTGGGATAATGAACAGCAGAAAAATGAGTTCGACACCCACATCGGAACCTGGCTTCAGTACGATTGGTTGAATGCCAAGGCCCTCTTAGGTCTCGGCCAAGGCGGCCCAGAACAAGCCCAAGCTGTAAATTATGTTTTGATGAAAATATGGCAATTAGCAGACCCTGCGTTCTATGAAGATAAAACTAAGCCCGACTTCGAAGAATGGCAAAAGACGCTTTTAAAACAACTGTTGGCACTTAGTATGGCGGATCCTGATTGGTGGGCTGAAGGAGATGGGACCAGGGCCCCCAAGGGTGTGATAGATATAACAATAAACTACACTTGGAAACAGATGTTATCAGAGACCATCTACGAATCCTCCTGGATCATGCCAACGATTTCTTCAGATTTGCAAATCCCTACTGATTTCAATCTGATCAGCTCCGGAAACCCCTACGACTATAATGCTCAATATCCGTGGCACGACAGGATTGGGTTAACCTCCGAGGGATTAACAGGCGCAGGAATGGCAGGTAAAATTCTTGACGTCCTGCCGCAGATTATGCAGAGATATCCCTCGATTCTTATGTCCAACCCAATCATCTCAAAAGTTATAACCGAAAACTATTCTTATAATAAGACACAAGATTATATGATTGAGAAGCTCAATGAAATTGTCAAAAAGATCGGATCGAATGAGATTTCTTTTGACATAGAAATAACAGACGATATCTATCATGCTACTTATCCTTTTTTACATGGAGAGCAAGCTCGCTGGGGTATGGGCGGCAAGGGCAAGTTCAGTGGGGAAATGAAGGAAGGCAACGTGGGATCAAACGTGTTTGCTTCCAATACTATAAAAGAAGTGACTATTCCTGCTATGTTTTTTCAAAGTGCAGACGGTGTAGCAATGACAGAAGACCAAGCTAAGGCTGACTCAACTATCTCTGATATGTTTCTTCAAAAAATTCGTTATAATGATTGGGTACAAAGTCCTGATGGCGCAACTATTATTAACCCTGGGCTTTATACTGCCAATCCCGACGGCGGCGGTAAAGAAGTTTTAGATCGCGATATTTGGAACGCCTTCATGGAGGAATTAAAAAATGAACAAGCGATAGCTTCCGGGACACAGTTGGTGGACTGGCAACCAAAAGTAGCGAATGTGGAATGGGGCTGGGAGAAACTGATTGACGATGTTTCCGGGTACTGGCCCGTCGCCATCCTCGCCGGCCCAATAGGGGCCGTGGTCCTTGGCTATGCCGCAGCAGCAACTTGGATCTTTGGCTCGGATCAAGCAGATGACTATGAAACCACCTTTGAAGAAAACATCAAAAAGCCCGCAGCGCGAGCTTTCAACAGAGCCTACACGGGTTTTATTCTGATGGTAATGGACGCAGCCAAGAAGTACTCCAAGGATAAAACCGAAGTCTATAACGTTCGAGAAATTTGGGAGAGTGTTTTTAAAGTCGACGAAGGGAATAACAACTGGAAGGATAAAAACCACCCCTTTTGGTGTTTACTCACTATGATCCTTGTCGACAAGGAAATGGGAAGACGATCGGGAAAATGGTGGGAGCTAGCAGGAGTAGCAAATAAATGTTTAACACGCGAAGACGGATCTGAGGATTGCGCGGATTTACAATATCGAGATTTAAACGGACAACTAGAAAAATATGATAAAGAAGTCGGAGCATGGAGTGCAGATGATGTTGCTGATCTAGAAGCGCAAATCGGAGGAGGGATGGCCGATGGGTTCCTCAATGATGAGGAGCAAAAACAGCAACTCAAATCTGATGCACTCACCGATGAAGAAATTGAAAACCGGAAAAAATCTTATAAGCAATGTGCCCTTATGTTAAAGGCTCACACTCTCAAAAACCAACTAGTCGATGATTTAAGCAGACAGTATAATAGCAACCCCAGTGATCCTCAAAACAGGCCTTTTCGAGGAAGGTTTTATATGGCAAAATGCCAAACTGACCAGGAAAGATTAATTGGTAATCTGGTTGCATCCCCGGCCGGAGCAGCATTTTTTGATGTTCCTCCTCAGGTAATGACATATTTGACTCCAAAATTACGCTTATATAAAGTGGAAAATAATACGGGCGGAGAGCTTATTGATACTGAATTTATCTTTAGCAGGTATACCGACATAAACAGAAAAGAAAATTATGTAAAGAAACAAGACACTTTTTTAGAGAGTGATTTTGATAAGGGCTCTGGTTGTGGAGTGAAAGAATTTAGTTGGGAATTTAATGGAACTAACCCTGCGACGGCGAGAAATGACATTAAAGCTAAACTCACATTATTCTTTCAATCGTTTAATGATTTTGTGAAAGCCAGGGTTGCTGCCAATGGCAAGGAGTATAGGTTTGTTGATTTAGTTATTCAACCTGCTCCTGATGGCAACAAAATCAATGGTGTAGAAATAGTTGATGTCAATCAATACGACCCGTCCTTTTATAGAATTCGAGCAGAGGTTGGATATTGGATCCCAAAAGATGATATACCCTGGAATGCCAGAGAAACACAGCGGCTAACCCAGGGCATTAAACAAACTAATCGATCCTTTTACCTTTGTATGGTCGACCACAACATTGATGTAAACAATGATGGAACCGTCACTATAGAGATTTCCTATAGGGCCTACGTAGAGACGGCGTTAAAAACATATAGGTTTGATGCCTTATCAACACCGGAACTACAACAGAAGAGAAAAGAAGCACAAAACACTCTCGCAGAGATGATTCAAAAGAAGTGTAACAAACAGGATATTAGAGATTATAAGGTGGCCATCGAAGCCATGGAAGAAGAATTAAGAAAAGCATCCCTGCAATCGATTATTCGTCGGCTTCTTCAAAGAGATAAAATCTATATAACAAAACTACAAGAAGCCCATAAAAACTTCTTTTTTACTAATGGGTATTTTGAAGAAGTCGAGTTGATCCCTATTAGTAATTCCACTCCTGCGAAAAGCGAGCAACCAAGCCCGGCTGAAAAACTAAGCTCAGCCGGTTCCCCAGACGAAGGAGAAATAGGGAAAATTTTACTAGAAAGTCAAATCCCTGAGGATGGCTTTGACTTTACTGATATGCAAAATACAACAATTCAATTTTTCTTTTTCGGAGATCTCTTGGACACCATCTCGGACACCTTATATGAGACCGACGGCATAACCCCAGTTGAATCGATGGAAAATACCAAATATATCTTGGGAAGTTTTGATTTTGATGCTTACTTGGGCGACGCGGCAAAGAATGACAGTGTTATGAACATTGCCCAAATTCCTTTATCAGTAGATTTTTTCAGTAATTGGTTCGCGGAGAATGTTATTTCACAAGGAGACACGCGAAAGTCTTTTCCGATTATTGAATTTATTCGCAACCTATCAAATAGCGCCTTGGCACAATCTCTTCTAGAGACCTGTGTCAATCGCAAGATAAAAAAGACCTTAAGGTTCACCACAGGACAAATTAGTGCTTATAGTACAACAAACCCTCCTTCAGATCCAATGAAAGAAGCGTGGGAAGCAAGCGGCAGAATGATACTTCTCAGCGACAATAATCCCCACCTTCCTTTGATGGGAGATTCCGAACAAGAAGGAAAAGATAAATCCAAAGGTTTCTTTAATTACATTACTTTGAACGTGCTCGGCAGTTCACTAACCTATACAGGTCATGGTGATTATGTTGATGACATTGACAGTGGCCGATATCATGTAGACATCGGATCCCAAAAGGGGATTGTAAAAACAGTGTCTTTTGAAAAGCCCGATATTATGTATATCCGGGAAGCACGTTTCATGCAACAGGGAACCAATGGATTGTTACAGCTATCGGCCGTGTACAACGTCAATCTGGAAATGTACGGCAACACTTTGTTCTACCCGGGAATGGAAGTGTTTGTAAATCCCTTCGGAATGGGTGGGACTACTTTAGGATCTCCTACTCGAGGTGCTGGTTCTGTCGGTGGAAGATCATTAGCTAATATCCTAGGTTTAGGGGGCTACCATACCATCACCCATGTAAACAGCAGTATTGGACCCGGTGGATTCAAGACATCAGTTAAAGCCCTACAGTATTATAGTGGAGATGGATCCGGAAACCCCAATTTGGTTCAAAGAGGGGTGAATGTGGATTTATCAAACATTTCAGAGACTCAAGAGCCCGAAGGAGATGAGGCCAAGGAATTCTGCAGAGGAGCCTTAGCTGAATTAGCCGACTCTTGGGACACTGGTCTTGACGGATCCCGTCTTGAAGATAAACCAGCCCCGCCAATCAACCAACCCAGCTCCGGCGGCGGCGGCGGTGGAGGCGATGGCGGCGGAGGCAACTTCACTCCTGCAAACAACACTGAGGTCGTTCCTCCGCCTGTCCGGGGCCCTAACATTTTTACTTTCCAATACGAAAACGAGGCCGTAGATTTGGCTGAGATAGATAAGTTAGTGACCTTTGAATATGATGGCGTCGAACAAGCAGGTGCTGGAAAGCCAATGAAATTTACGCTAAATGGCACCTTGGTAGCTGAACTAAAGAAAACAATAGATACCGATGAAATGGAAGAAGCAGTTCTCACAGTTTATGTCGAAGGTGGCTGGAAGGAGTATAAAGCATATGGTGCTGCAATAGATTTTCCAACTCTTGAGGAGTTGGAAATTAACGACACAGACTTATCTCCAGAGGACACAACCTTAGATAAACAATGGGATGTTAAAGGAACAATGGAAGAGCCACCAAAGCCTCCTCCAACCCCATCACAGCCGCCTCCACCTCAAGTTGATCCCACAGCCTTGGAAGGCTCATATGATGCAGATCTAGTGCTGATCTTAGGGGACAGCCAATCAACATCAGGGAAAACCATGGGTGGCTTACTCGAGAAACACCAGAAAGACACGTACAAACAAACGGTCATCGGCGACAGCCTCAGAAAAAGCAGTAAGTCGGTAAGCTGGTTCTTGAAAACCACTCAGAAAAATCAGCTTATCAAATATCTAAAAACTGGGCCTTCCTCAATTTTTATCTTTTTGGGTGGCAATGGCGCAACAGCCTCAGACGCTAAAAAATTATGTGACGTAATTTACACGTATTCCTCTGAGGCAATGGTCTTCTGGGTGCTCCCACCACCTCCAGCCAATAAGACACCGTATGGGCAAAAGAAAGGGCAATATGATGCGAGGAAAAAGAAAGGTGCTGCGATCCGAACAGGAATAGGACAGAGCGCACTCAGGGATGTCCAGATTTTTGATCCTTATCAGGCTGCCGGTTGGGACAAGCAATTCGATGCCGCCTCCCAAACCTACTTTGGAAACCCATATACAAATTATGATGGGGTCCATGCCTATGGTGAGTCAGCAAAAGACTTGCTGAAGCAATTTAACTTGATCGATTAACCGGTGGAGATATAAAAATGCCTAAATTTTATGGAAAAAACTCAATCAAATCCACTCGTGCACTCGCTGGTACGCGAGTCAAATATAATTCACAAGCCTTCGGGGACAATCCACCTCAGGTTGTAGATTTTAATTTCGCCGAGCGAACTCTCTATGGGCGAGTAGATAGGTCTTTAACACCTGTAGTTCCTAAACTGGAGAGATTAAAAGTGGCAGAGAGTAATGATGCCACCAGCACAGTTGTGCTGATGAATTTTGTTGCTGATCAATTTCGAGATTTTAGTGCACACTTTAGTAATGCTATAAGAATGGGGCTGCTTCCAAATGATGATCCTATTTTTTCAAATATTCAGGCTAGGCGTGGTTATGAGGATCCCGAAGATCTGTATGATTCCTACGTTGACGAAATCTTTGGTCTTTATTCAAATCAATTCTTGACAAAATATGCCCATGATATTAATAGCTTTGATGACTATTTGACTTATTTCCCCCAATTTATGAAAATTATGAGAGACGGAAGTCCAGTTACTTATTCGGGTTTTCAAAAGTCTAATAATAGTTCTATTTTTACTTCTGCTCTGGCTGTAGACATTGCAGGTCTTTCATTCTCTAGTGACCTCCAAAAAGAACAGCTGATCTTAGATAGCCCTTGTTTACCATTTTATTTAAATTTAGCAAAACAGTATGGTTTTTCTGTGAACAAACGAAACCCGGGGGTTCTTATTTCCGATCTTCAAAGTCCAGGAACAGCACCTTATAGAGCCAAGATAGGTCTTCCTTCTATCAACGTTATCTTCAGGCAACAATTCCAGAGAACACTGTATCAAGACATTCCAAAATTAACCCAATTATTATTAGATGGATATAATTCTTTTATAAGTTCCAACTATCTTAAACGAACTTTTACTGTTTGTGAAGCTAAATTATCATCAACAATCACAACCAGGGATTATATAACAATGAATAATATAGAAGGTATATATAATAATAAAATTATTAATTTATATATACATATAAGAAACATAGAAGAAAGAAATCCTTTCAATATGACACGCATTAAAGACTTACAAAAGAATGCTATCTTAATGAGACAACATTCGCAAGGGAAAATGCTTCGGTTTATTGATGATCAATTCCGCTCTAAATATAATCTCAAAGATGGTAGTTTGACTTATTATGATAAAAAGTTCAAGAAAATGCTTGACAGCAAGCAGTAAACAGGCTATATTATAAGAGACAATGAAACACTGGAGGACACATGGTATTTCAAGTCTTAGACAACAAGCAAGACTGCATAGGGTTTTATGCAGATGGAGAGTTTAATTATGAAAAGAATTTTCAAGATTTCGATAGCACTTGGGGCTATTCTGACCATCTTAGGGATAAGTTTATTCACTACGGTTACCTTTGGACTGGTGGTCAATCTATCAAAGATTGTTGTCCAGAGCATTTAAAAATTAGATTTGAAGCTTATGAGAGATCTATCAAAGCACACTTTAAGTCTTTCCAGATAGCTCAGATAAATTTTGATGATATTTGTTTTTATGACTTGGTTCCACACAAAATACTCCAGCATTATTTTGAAGTAAAAAATGAAATTTGCGATTGGGTTTTCGAAAACTTGGAGAAGCCAAAGAACTATTCTTTTCTTCATGACTCTTATATAACAATCCAAGACATTAGTAAAAACAGAGTGAACATAAACCTTCACAAACTATATAATTGGGCCAAGACCGACTTAAAAGCAAAACAACTGTTGTCATGGCTCCAATCAAATCCAAATCCCATTGTGAACTATAATCTGTTCGGTAGTAAAACCGGACGCCTCACAACCAGACCAGGAAGCTTTCCCATTATGAATTTAAAAAAAGAATTAAAATCAGCAGTAGAACCTAAATGGGATTGTTTTGTAGAACTCGACTTCAACGCTGCTGAGATAAGAACCCTGCTCTCCCTCTCGGGAGAAAGCCAACCACAAGGAGATATACATGAATGGCATCAACAAAATATTTTTAAAGAAGAAATTGATCGTGACGAAGCAAAGCAAAGATTCTTCGCGTGGCTCTACAACCCCAACTCCCAAACACTCGAATCCAGTCCCTACGACAAAGAAGCCATTTTGGGACAATACTACCGAGAAGAAAAAATACAAACCAGATTCGGACGACAAGCCGCCTGCGACTCCTTCCACGCCCTCAACTATGTGCTCCAGTCACATTCCAGTGATAATTGTCTGGAACGGGTCAATAAGATCAATGTATTCTTAAGGGACAGGAAAAGTTATGTCGCCTTTACTATACACGATTGCGTTATTATTGACCTTCATCGGGATGATCGTTCTATTATTCCGCAGTTAAAAGAAATTTTCGAAGATACTCGTTTGGGGAGATTTCCCTCTTCTTGTCATATAGGCAAAAATTTAGGGGAAATGCAGGAGCTTAAATGGACTTGAGCGAAGGGGATTTGGTTATTACTCTTCCAAGAATAGATCAAATGAGATCACCTGCCGGAACAATAAAGGCAGGACTGGTGGGAGTGGTGGTAGAAACAGAACCAAAATTTGATAATCAAAATGTTTATGGAGTTCTTATCGATGGAAAGGTTTACTATCTCTTCCGTGATGAAATAGAAAAAGTGGAGAAAAAATGATAATTGTAGGACTTGGAGAAGGCGGATGCAACATTGCAAAGTTGTTTAAGGTCCATGATCAATACCATGTGGAACTTCTTGATGAAGGAAAAGGAATCAAGAAACAAGACACAGTTGAAGCGTATGACTCAGTGGAATACAAGCCTCGTAAAAAGGCTATCAAATCGGCCCGTGAGGGCATTCTATTTGTTTGTGGTAGCGGTAAGGTTGCTGGATCCACGCTGCGCATTCTAGAGGGCCTCAAGCACGTTAAAATGACGGTAGTCTTCATTGTGACAGACTTGGAATATTCTTCTGAAGAAGATAGGTTGAGAAGTCGTGTACATTTTAACGTCATACAGGAATATAGCAGATCTGGACTGATTAACGAGGTTGTGCTCTTGGATAATAGATCGCTTATAGACTTGGTAGGACATGGGACTATCTATGATTACTTCACAAAGGTCAATCATTATGTTTATTCCGCCATTCATACATTGAATTATTGTAAAAATGTAAAGCCTGAATTCGGAAGCCTTCATCGTCCCAAACCAATCAGTCGTATCACAACACTGGGCCATGGCCTTTTAGAAAAAAGTGAAGAAAAACTATTCTTTCCACTTGACAACATCACTGAAACGAGTTATATTATAAACATAAATGAGGAAGAGCTTGCTAATGACATTTCTGTCTTGCCTAACGTAAAAGCTATGGCTAAAGAGAGTAAAGATTTAGGGAGAGAAACTTCATTTGCAATTTGGTCAACAGAAGAAACAGAGAGTTACTACTATACCAAACACTACACACATTTTATACAGGAGAAAAAATGAATAACGTAATTGATCTTAAGAAACCAGATAGGCAAGAAATCCATGACGATATTATTGAAAGAATCGGATGGCAAGAAACAAAACCAAATAGGGACACTCGTGTTTGGGTTAACGATCAAATTGCCCTGTGGGCCAAAGCAGTTAGGCCTTCGCAGGATGTCACAGGTTGGTCTGTTTATAAGGTTTATAGTACGCTTTTGGGAGATAAATTTACTCCTCAAGGGCACAATAATCAACCAAGAATAGAGAACCTAACAGCTATGAGAGATTTGCTAGTAGAAATTCAAGACCACCCTTATGATTCAATTAACATCAGAAGAGTTAAAGAATTTCAAGCCGCAGGAATAAATTTGTCGTCTATAGAATTTCCAGATGGAACAAAGTATAATTTTGTTCCAGAAAAAACTTGACAGCATAACCTTGACGGGTTATATTATAAACATAATAAAAAGCAAGGAGATAACATGCTTAGTTTAATGTTGCTCACCATCATTGGGTGCGGCGAAAAAGAAGATGACACTGCGGAAGCAGTTGTCGAATCCCCCTCGGAGGGATAAAAAAAAGTATTGAAAAATACTTGACAACATAACCTCAACGGGTTATATTATATATGTTCAATAAAATCAAAATATAAGGAGGAATTATGAACATCACACAACAATTTACGGTATACACTGGAACCTTTACAAACAAATCAGGGTTTCAACGACAAATGAAATTCATTAAAGTTTCAGACTTTCCATCATCTGTAACAAGCAGATGGAAGAACACTCGTAATCTTAAAAAAGGCTACGAAACAGTTTGGGATATAGATTTGAAACAGTATCGTACCTTCAATTATAATACTATGCGCGGGAACTTGTCATCCGCTACACAAAATGTTACAGTAACGGTTTAAACAGACTGTCTCAGGGTTTTTGTTCATTTTCCTTAAAAAAATGTTCACTTTTTTTCTTGACACGGTTTAAAATACGTGTTATATTATAAGTATGAGTTGATTTATATAACTTAAAATAAACCGGGAGTAAGGTTAAAACCCTGCTCACCTTAAAATAGCAACCATAGGAGAACTAACATGGCTATTAATATAGAAGCGATGCGTGCCAAACTTAATGCATCTAAAAATGGCAATAAAGGTCAATCAAATAATACGAAATGGCGACCAACTCAAGGAGACCAAACCATTCGTATCCTCCCTACAGCGGACGGAGACCCCTTTAAGGAGTTTCATTTCCATTATAATGTAGGCAAAAACCCCGGAATTATGTGCCCTAAACGAAATCATGGAGAGGACTGTCCAATTTGTAACTTTGCGTCCAAGCTTTGGAAGCAAGGTGTAGACAATGATGATGGAGCTCTTAAGAGTGAAGCGAAGAAACTGTTTGTTCGTAAGCGTTATTACTCACCAATTATCGTTAGAGGCAAGGAAACCGAGGGTGTAAAAGTTTGGTCTTATGGGAAGACCGCGTATGAAACCTTGCTGGGTTATGTCCTCGACCCTGACTATGGTGATGTGACGGATCCTGAAACCGGAACAGATATTGTTCTGAACTATGATGTGCCCGGAACTCCGGGGTCTTTCCCTAAGACTATTTTAAAACCTCGTCGACGCCCGAGTGTTCTTTGTGACGAAGCAATCTCTGATTGTAATGATCTGTTAGAAAGTGTCCCAGACATTGGTGAACTTTTTGATAGAAAAACAACAGAAGATGTGCAAGCTCTCCTAGACGACTTCTTGTCCTCCGAGACGTCTTCTGAAAAGAATTCAAGTGAGACCACAAAGTATTCCAAAAAGAATTCTTCGGGTATCGACGAGGCCTTTGATAAATTCATGAGCAACGATTAGTTGTAGTCCTCCTGTGTTGAAAGGGTTGCCGTCCACCCTATTGAAAAAAGGACGGCATTTTAAAAACTATTTACAAGGAGACCAAATTGGGGAAAGTAATTAAAATGAAAAAAACAAAACCAGGAAAAATTGATATTAGTGCAATGAAAAAGTTCGTCAACAAACAAGTTGGAATTGACATTGCTCATGACCTCCGTCAGGATAACCCTACGGAAGTAAAGACTTGGATCCCTACGGGATCTAGATGGCTTGACTCTATTACAGTTAGAGGAAAGTATGGTGGCATTCCCGTTGGGAAAATCACCGAGATTGCTGGACTGTCTTCAGCCGGTAAATCTTTTATGGCTGTTCAGATAGCCGCCAACGCTCAGAAGATGGGCCACACTGTGGTTTACTTCGATGCCGAAAGTGCTATTGACCCACAGTTTCTTACAACTGCCGGAGTTAATACAGATGACCTCTTGTATATACAAGCGATCTCTGTGGAGAAGGTTCTCGAGACTATCGAGGATCTTATGGGAGAATATCCTGAGACTCATTTCCTTTTCGTTTGGGACAGCATCGCTGCTACTACATCTGAAAAAGAAATGGAATCGGATTTCAACCCTCAATCCACAATGGCAGTTAAGCCTCGCATTTTTGCCAAGGCTTTTCCGAAACTTACAATCCCCCTTGCTAATCAGCAGTGTACGTTGATCTTGGTTAACCAACTAAAGACCAACATTACTATGAATGTCGCCGAGGCGATGACTACCCCATTCATTGCCCCTGGTGGTAAGGCCATTGAATATTTCTGCTCCCAACGTATTTGGTTAACAAAGCGAAAGGCTAAAGCAGGATATGTTACGGATGACTCTGGTTTGCGAATTGGCTCTGAGGTAAAGGTCAAGATTGAGAAATCTCGATTCGGAACCGAAGGGCGAACTTGTGGGTTCAAAATCCTGTGGGGCGGAGAGGCGCGGATCCAAGATGAGGAATCGTGGCTCGAAGCCCTACGTTTATCTCAATCAGACCGATATCGGGTAGGAGGAGGTTGGTACTACCTTACCGACTCTAAGGGTAAGGAGCATAAGTTCCGATCCTCTGCTTGGTTAGATAAATTAAAGGATCAAAAGTTCAAATCTTTAGTCTTTGAGATCATGGATGAAGAGATAATTAAGAAATTTGACACCGAAGGTAAGAACTTCAACGTTGAAAAAGAATAAAACACCGTAAGTTGTTTTTGGGTGGCCTCCACACTGTTAAAGGTGTGGGGGTTTTTTATTTATTTATTTGACAAAAGACAAGGAACAAGTTATATTATAAACATAATAGGAGGACACTATGAAAAAGATTTTAATTAAACATGAAGGTATTCAGTTTTATGGATACCTAGTAGAAGACTTGCCAACAAAATTTAGAGCACTCAACGAAAGTAAATTAGTAGAGTGGCATTACCCCAAGGCAACTCACTCTTATAAGATCGTGGAGGGCAAATGAGCAAAGTAATGTTTATAGATGGACTGAATATGTTTATCCGCAGTTACATCGTGAACCCCCAAATGGATAAGCACGGAAACCCTATCGGAGGGTGTATAGGTTTTTTAAAGTCTCTACAGAAGGTTTGCCGGAAGTTTAATCCTCAAGAAGTTGTAGTTGTCTGGGATGGACACGAAGGCTCCCAGCGCAAGAGAGCCCTAAATAAGGAATATAAAGAGGGTAGAGCCCCTATACGGTTTAATCGGAGACTAATCCAACTAGACCCCAAAGAACAGGCGAAGAACAAAGCCTATCAATTGATCAGGTTAATGGAGTATCTGAATGAGTTGCCGGTTATTCAAATCACAATCGACTTTGTTGAAGCCGACGACGTTATTGCATATGGCGCCCGGCACCTTATTTATGGATTCTGGGAAAAAATTATTGTATCTTCTGACAAGGATTTCTTTCAGTTGTGTGATAAGTACACTTCCATTTATAGACCCATCCAAGATAAATTGGTTACAAAGCAAACCATTATTGACGAATTTAAAATTCATCCCAATAATTTTGCCCTTGCTCGTGCAATTGCTGGAGACCCGAGTGATAACTTACCAGGTGTGCCAGGCGTTGGGCTGAAAACAGTTGCTAAAAGGTTCCCGTTTTTGGTTAATGAAGAGGAATCTACTTGCCAAGAGGTTGTTACAAGCTGTGCAATGCAAGGAAAAAAGCTTAAATTACATGAAAACATTATCAAGTCTGCTGATTTGGTAAAAAATAATTATAAGATTATGCAACTCTATAATCCTAACATACGTCCGGTCAATAGAATATTTATCGATAACGCTTTAATGAGGTTTGAACCTGAGTTTTCGAAGTTAAATTTTACTAAAATGTTATTTTCTGACGATTTGTCATATATCAACTTCGAGGAACTGGCGCGGATAATGAAAAATATAAAAAGGACATAAAAAAACTTTGACATTTTAGAATAAAACAGTTATAATTATAAAACACCATGGAGGACACATGACTATTAATAACGACCACGAAACTTTTTTACGCTTTGGGAAAAAATTCCAAGAAAATATGTGCCAACTTATGTTGGAAGACAGACCCTTCTTTGACCAGATCTCGGAGGTTTTAAAAGTTGAGTTCTTTGAACTCAAATATTTGCAGATTTTTGCACAGACATTAATAAATTACAGATCTAAATATAATACACACCCAAATCATGAAGTTATGATGGCTATTCTCAGAACTGAGTTGAACCATTGCGACGAAGCAGCGTCAACACAGGTAAGAAATTACTTTGCAAGAATTATGAAATCAGAAGGTGTTGTAGAAGCAGAATATATTAAAGATAAATCTTTAGATTTTTGCCGAAAGCAAGTCCTAAAAGGAGCGATGATGCAATCTATAAAACTTATCAAGTCTTCATCATTTGATGAGATTGAAAAGGTTATTCAAGAAGCATTAAAGTTAGGAACGGATAATAATTTTGGTCACAACTACCACTTGGACGCACTCAAGCGTTTTGAGTTGATTAATCGTGCTCCTATCTCAACTGGCTGGGGACGAATGGATGAAATAGTTAAAGGAGGGTTAGGTAAAAATGAATTGGGTGTTGTTATTGCTCCTACTGGTGCTGGTAAGTCAATGGTTCTGGTCCACTTGGCAGCAGAAGCTTTGAAGCAAGGTAAGACTGTTGTTTATTACACTCTAGAACTCAAGGACACTGTCGTTGGCGGTCGCTTTGATTCATGCCTGAGTGGCATCCCTCTTAATGAGTTGTTAGATCGTAAGGATGAGGTTCTTTCACACATCGAAGGGATCGATGGGACCTTAATTATTAAAGAATATCCCACAAAATCAGCATCAGTTCAGAACATTAAAAATCACATTGAAAAATTAAAAAAGAGAGGCATTATGCCTGACATGGTCCTGTGTGACTATGCTGACCTCCTCCGCCCAACCAGACAGTCTAATGAGAAGCGACACGAACTTGAGGAGACCTATGAAGGACTTCGAGCCCTCGCTCAAATATACGAGATACCAGTTTGGACAGCTTCACAAACAAATCGTAGTGGGCTTAACGCTGAAGTCATTACCATGGAAGCAATTTCCGAGGCCTTTAATAAGTGTTTTGTAGCTGATTTTATCTTCTCGTTATCGCGGACTGTAACTGACAAGCAGTCGAATAAAGGAAGAATTTTTGTAGCAAAGAATAGAAATGGTCCCGACGGGCTTGTCTTCCCCTGTTTCGTTGATTGGTCAGATGTAACAATCAAGGTGTTAAGTAGGGAAGATAACGATACAGAAATGCCCAGCACAACAGATGCTTTGAGCATGCTGAGACAAAAATATAGCGAATTAAGTGCAAAATAGGAGACGCATGATGGATTTAGAAAAGAAAATATTATCAGATATAACCGTACACATGAAGTACGCTCGGTTTTTAGAGGACAAAAATCGGAGAGAAAACTGGGAGGAACTTGTAACCCGTAACATAAACATGCACAAAAAGAAATTTCCTTCATTGACAAATGAGATTGAAAATGCTTATCAATATGTTTACCAGAAAAAGGTACTGCCCTCCATGAGATCAATGCAGTTTGGAGGCAAACCCATTGAGGTTTCTCCAAATAGAATTTTTAATTGTGCGTATGCACCAATAGATAATTATCATGCATTTTCTGAAATAATGTTTCTACTTTTAGGTGGTACAGGGGTAGGTTTTTCTGTCCAGAAACACCATGTCCAGAAGCTACCAGAGATCCGTAGACCTTCAACAAGAAGTAGAAGGTTTCTTATTGGAGATTCAATAGAGGGCTGGGCTGATGCAGTAAAGGCACTAGCCGCTTCTTACTTCAAAGGTACCTCGCGATTACGTTTTGACTTTTCGGATATCCGTCCGAAAGGTGCGAGACTAGTTACATCCGGAGGAAAGGCCCCAGGCCCTCAGCCACTCAAAGAATGCTTAGTAAAAATAGAAGGAGTATTAGATGAAAAAGATGACGGAGAACAACTTACTTCCATTGAAGTTCATGATATCATCTGCTATATTGCGGATGCGGTTCTTGCTGGAGGTATTCGGAGGGCTGCTCTCATCTCTCTTTTCTCTGCGGATGACGAAGAAATGCTTGCAGCAAAATCAGGAAACTGGTGGGAACTCAACCCCCAACGAGGTCGAGCCAACAATTCAGTTGTTCTTATGCGTCATCGTATTGATCGGAACACTTTTATGTCTATCTGGGATCGAGTTCGTGAGTCTGGAGCCGGAGAGCCAGGTTTTTATTTTTCAAACGACAAAGATTGGGGAACCAATCCCTGCTGTGAAATAGGTTTGAGACCAAATCAATTTTGTAATCTTACCGAGGTCAACGTCAGTGACGTAAACACCCAAGAAGAGTTAGAAAATAGAGTAGCTGCAGCAACGTTCATAGGGACCCTTCAAGCGTCCTACACCGACTTCCACTACCTGCGCCCCATCTGGAAGCGAAACACGGAAAAAGATGCCCTTGTTGGCGTTTCTATGACAGGAATAGCCTCTGGTGGAGTTCTGAGTTTGAATCTAACAGCAGCATCGCTAATAGTTAAGAGAGAAAACAGAAGAGTTGCGATGCAAATTGGAATTAAACGAGCAGCAAGGACCACTTGTGTAAAACCAGCAGGTACTACATCCTTGGCTCTAGGAACATCAAGCGGGATTCATGCTTGGCATAATAATTATTATATACGCAGAATTCGCGTAGGAAAGAGTGAAGAGATTTATAACTATCTTTTAAAAAACCTCCCGGAATTAGTTGAGGATGATAAATTCCGGCCACATGACACAGCGATTATTAAAATACCACAGAAAGCACCCGAGGGGGCCATAACACGCCATGAAAGCGCTTTGGATTTACTGCGAAGGGTAAAGGCCCTAAGCGACACTTGGATCCAAGGAGGACACCAAAATGGCAACAACACGCACAATGTATCCGCAACCATTACTATCAAGCCGGATGAATGGAAAGCTGTTGGTGAATGGATGTGGCTTAACAGGAAGAGTTATAATGGTCTATCGGTGCTTCCTCATTCTGGTCATACTTATGTCCAAGCCCCTTTTGAAGATTGCACAATTGGGGAATATGAAACTTTATTAAAATATGTCAAAAGAATAGACTTGGATCTAATTATAGAAGAGCAAGATGAAACCAATCTTACGGGAGAGTTAGCCTGCGCTGGTGGCTCTTGCGAAATTTTTTAGGAGAGAAACACATGCGAGAACGACTCGAATTAATTATTGAAGAATTGAAAAGAGCTATGACTGATATCGAAAAGGTAGAGTCTGGAACCTATGGATTTAAAGCAGCAGCCCCACGGGCTCGCAAAGCTGCTCTTACAGCCATAAAAGAACTAAAAGAATTGAGAGCAGATATACAATCGAAGAAAAATTCTCACGATTAATGTTTGACAATAGCCTTTGAGTATGTTATAATATAATATGTTAAAAGGCTTTGGTCGTATTATTGGAGGAAAAATGTATTTAGAACCAAAAAATCGTCATCTTTTAATTCTCCCGTTAGAAGAAGAGGAAAAGAAAAGCACTATAGTTTTACCCGAGGAATATACAAAGCCCAAATCGCCTTATGTGGTTTGTGATGTCCTCGGAGTCTCTACTGATTGTGAAGTAGCAGTAGGTGTAGGGGATCGTATAGTTGTTGAAAGAAGGATGCTTTGCGAAGTAAAAGCGATGGGAGAAACTAATTATTTAGTATTAGAGAATTATGTGTACGGGAGATTACAACATGAATAAAGAAATGTTAAAAAATCTGATCAAAAAAGTGATCATTGAGAATAGAAAAAAAAGCCTTATCCTTTTTGAAATCAAAGAGCCCAAGTACGATAGGTTAATTTCCATCCTTGAAGGCCAAACAGATATAAAAACTGTAGGAATAATGTCAGGCCAAAATCCGATGGCTACTGATGTTGGCGCCGATAGGAATGTTGAGCTTAAGCAACAATTGGAATCTGAATTGAATAATCAAAATCTCAAATTCATAAGAATTGGAGGCATCTTTAGTGGCAATCCCGAAAAATCGGTTGTTATCATCAACCCCACAACGGAACAAATGGAACTTCTCAATCGGCAATTTAATCAATGGGGGTTTGTTTTTGGTAAAAAAATCCCGATGAATCGAGAAGAATTTTTTATGGCATTTACGATGTATGAGATTGATTATGATAACCCAATGGGGTTCCGACAAGCACCTGGATCTAAGGAAACAGGGTTCGTTGTTAAAGATCAGGAACTTCAAGGTGTAGAGGACGATGTCTCATTCGATCCTACATCTAATAAGAAGTTCGGACTTGAACTTTATGAGGTTGATGATGAAATATGAGACGACCATTAATTTATATCAGGATGATATAGGAAAGGTTCAATATATAGACCACATGGGCACCGACCTCACAATTGTGAACAGTGCCCGTGTTTCATTTGGAGTAGAAAAGGAGGAACTCGATGATAGAGATAAGAAACTTGTTAACTATCTTGTTAAACACAGACACACGAGCACGTTCGAGCACAATGTGGTTACCTTTAAGTTTGTCGTTCCTCTTTTTGTGCGCTCTCAACACATGCGACATAGGACCTGGAGTTACAACGAAATTTCCAGAAGATATACAGATAAAGATCTTGCTTTTTATTGCCCAATGTCATTCCGTACTCAGCATAAGTCCAACAGGCAATCTTCTAATCAAGATGAAATAAACCCAATTCTTTATCCGGACTTATCAGACCCAGAATTTGGGATATCCTGCGGTGAAGAAGTTAGAAAACACGCCGGTAGATCGATCATTTTATTTGAGAACCTAATGGCTGCAGGTGTATGTAGGGAGCAAGCCCGCATGGTATTACCTCAGAATATGTACACGGAATATTACGGCACTTGTAATCTAAACAATTTACTTAAATTTATAGATCTCAGGACGCACCAAGGAGCCCAACAAGAGATTCAAGATGTAGCCCAAGGCTGTTTGGAGATTGCTACAAACTTGTGGCCGGAAGCAGTGAATGCCTATCGGAGGGCAAGATGTGTTTAAGAAAGGAGACTTGTTCTTTTTTAATAACGAAGGAAAAATGTTATTCCAGTATGTAGGTGGTGAGAACGGTCTTATCATGAGTGAAAGATATCTTCTCCATGAAAAAGATTACGAATCAGAAACACCTGTTCTCCAATATTATGGCTATGATGTTTTAATCAAGGGAAGACTATTTATAGAAATACCAGAAAAGTTTTTGTTGAGGATCATAAAAGATGAAAAAAATACTGAATGAGTGGAAAAATTTCCTTAAAGAAAATTCGAGATTTGAAAACGATCAAGACGTCCAAAAGCATTTGGTGAATATTTTATTAGGGCGCATAGATTTCCCTCAAGTCTATAATTATTCCGACGGAGGAGCGGCTTATAAAAGTTACATTTCAGTTGTCGAAACAAGCGGCGTTGTTAAACAAAAAGAGGCCGAACAAATGGGTCTACACGCAGCCCGAAAAGAGACACAAAAAAGAACACCAGAAAGAAAAAAAATTGATACCCAGATTGATCGACTGGGAAGAGAAATTGGTAACACTCTTGGGGGTCTATCTTACTATTGGTATAAGGCCGGAGGAAAGGATTCCGCAGCCTTTATTGTTCAACAAAAATTAGATGTTTTTTTAGCCCAATTATCTGAAAGTCAGACCGAAGATTTTAGAGAAAATTACGGTGAATATTTGGGCTTCGCCGATGGCGAAATGGGCGTAGCGTTTCCGGCTAAATTAGCTCGCAAAACCAAGATGATAGGTGACCAGCAAGTGAACGATGTTTGGCTTGTTAACGATGGAAGGCAACTCCTTATGCACATCGTTAGTACTTGGGCCAATCCCGAGGTGTAAGTGGCAGATCTAGAAGTACACTACAAAGAACTCAATCTGGGCAAGACAATAACGTGTTTATTGCACTCGTTTCGCACTGAAACTCCTTGCGTGTTAATATCGCCCATTCCGCCCTTTAATTTAGATGTACAGTATAGTGCCTATGACTTTTCATGGCTTGGTGTTGACGCTGCAACACCACTGCAAGTCTGGGATCGGCTTTGTTTTTTACTGAGCATGTCCGGAATTTTGCTTTTTCCTAACAACATTGCGGGTTACCGTAAAGAAAATGAAAATTTAGTGCTACTCACTAATTTCAACAAGAGAATCACTATTTCCTATGATAAATTGAACGAATTTGATCATCAAGAAACCGGTTGGCATCACGTTTATGATTTCTACAATTGGAGAGTTGGAGGTAGTCATGACATCAACGAAATTATTGACCCCCAAGACGAGTTTATAAAGACCATAAAATTCTTCTCTTCTGAGAGAGAAAATGTTGGGTCTCGTGTGAAAGATTTGGTGGGCATTTCTTATCTGTCTGACGAGCAAATAAACGACGTAGAGTTGTCCCCAATTTACTCGAGATTAAAGATGTTGCAGATGATAAAAAATGAAGGAATTCAAGGCAGCGTAGTTGGCTATAATTCGAGAGGGTTACCAAAATTTCGAAAGCCCGTAATTGAATTTAATAAGCGCATCGTTGTGCCACATTACATCCCGGAAATTTCGTTCAAAGATGTCTACGAAATGAAGCAGAAAAAAGGTTACACATGGAAGTTACTAGAGAAAATGATACAACATACTTTCACCTAGCCGGAATCGTTCCCATTGCTGGACAGCCCTTAGATTTTGACCAAGCATGGCCCGACTGTTTGATGCCTATTGCTCCGGACTATTCTCTGCTCGAAGCGGCCGTGGCTGAGTGTGCTTATGCTGGTTGCGACACGATTTGGATCATCTGCAATGACGACATTTCGCCGCTTATAAAAAAGAAACTTGGAGACTTCGTAAAGGACCCGGTCTATGCTCACCGGAGGCACGAGAGAAAGCCAGATCAGACCATTCGCTACATCCCAATATACTATGTGCCCATTCATCCCAAGGATAGAGACAAAAGAGATTGTCTGGCTTGGTCAGTCATCCACGGATCACTCTCAATTTTTAAAATTGCTGATGAGATTTCCAAGTGGGTAGTGCCAAATAAATATTATGTAAGTTTCCCTTACGGCCACTTCCCAGCTTGGCAACTTCGAGAACATAGAAAACTCATTTCTTCATCCAAAAACTTTTATATTTCCGCTGAAGGTCAGACTCTTAAAGATGGGCTTTACGCCTCCTTTACTTTTGGCAAAGAGGAGTTCATAGAATTCAGAAAAGTGATAAGATCTGGAACCGGAAGATTCCGTCCCGGTTCTGATTGGCAAGACCATGATTCTCTACCAATTGAAGAAAGATGGTCTGCTCGCTTCTTTCCAATTGAGAAGGTTTTTGCTCCATTTAATTTTGAGAATGCGGTAGAGGTGCAAGTAAAAGAGTTTTATAATATTTCTTCCTGGTGTGAGTATAAAAAATTTATTGCTGCCAATGTAGATAAAGAGATAAAACGTCCTACAAAGACCATCCTTACGAGACAAAAGTGCAAACCAATTGCGCGAAACTACTTAGAACAGGATGAAGAAAAAACTTAAATTTAAATTTCTGCTGGATTGTTATCGCTCCAAATTATCGGAGCTAGAGTATGTCGAAGAGGTGTTCTCCGAAGCCAGCGTCGAGTTTGAAATTTATAAAAAGAGGTTTTGTAGTAAAAAGCAAATAAACATCCCCGCACTAAATCATAAACACACAGAAAGACTCCAATGTATATTTACTCCCCAGCATCTTTCTAAGAACATAAAAGACAACCAATCCTTAATGCCCCAGGCTTCCAAGAAGATTTTTCGTCAGATAGCGCGTAAGTTTCATCCCGACAAACTTTCTGCTGATGATCCCCTTCGGGACGAATATACTGATGTTTTCAAAAAAGCCACGGCCGCTGTTGATAACCACCAGTGGTCTCATTTGGTTGATATAGCGGAGAAATATGGGCTGGATTTGGACAGTTACGAGTCGATTAATGAACTATTGTTGGTTGACATCAAAAAAACCACTCAACAAATAGACAACAGAAAAAATTCTTATGCATGGATGTTTTACCATTGCGAGAGAGACGAAGACAAAGATAAATTGATGAAAAAGTTCCTAAATTTTGTGTACATAAATTATACAGATCTTACTTGACAAAACTATTTAATCGTGTTATATTATAATTATAATAAGGGCTCGCAATGGCTTCGACGGGTTAGAATCAAGGAGAGAGTGCATGCAGGCGTGAATCAGCCTTAATCGTTCAAATTTTTATAAACGCAAACAATAATTTGTTTTTCGACGAAGTCGCTTTAGCGGCTTAATCGGGTGGTCGTCTCAAACCATCTATCCAAGAGAGACTTTAGCAGTTGGTC
>Ga0080013_1000491_pt1 | contig 56037 bp, 56 predicted proteins | sample ETNvirenome_6_85_FD_69236 | JGI IMG/M metagenome (GOLD analysis project Ga0080013, IMG submission 69236) | Marine viral communities from the Pacific Ocean - ETNP_6_85 (SPADES assembly) (version 2) | ecosystem: Environmental > Aquatic > Marine > Oceanic | place: Pacific Ocean | collected 2013-06-19 | reverse complement strand
TTGAGCTTCAAATCGTCGCCTCTAGCGATGATGTGTCTGAAGCAACTACGGGAATTATTTACGTTTTTGCAAGTCTCCTTGATACAACTCAACTGGATGACGTTACAACTACGCTCGCCTAATTCCCACCCGCAACCCCAACCAGTTATCCCGAACCCTGAACAACCCTTCGGGGTTCGGGATTTCTCTTTAACCCTTTAGAATTATGGAAAATTCACAAGATGCGGCAGCTATTCAGGCACAGATAGCCGCTCTCCAAGCACAGCTACAAGAAATTTTAGCCCAACCCGCACCCGAACCAGAAGTTGAAGGGGGGCAAGATGACATTGAGTCAACTCACTCCTTGTTGACTCGGGTTGGAGGGAAACCTGTCGCGGATCAATGGCTTCAACAAGTTGATGCTGTGAAAGAAGAGGCAGGGACCGAAGCCTCCATGCCGGAAGCTGTTGAACAATCCCTTGCAAAAGGGGGGCGAGATGACATTGAGTTAGCTCATGGCTTGTTAACCCGGACACATGGGAAACCTGCTGCGGATCAATGGCTTCAACAAGTTGATGCCGTTTACCCCCCCGTGAAGTCGCAAATTGCGAAAGAACCAGAAGCAGACTGGCAGGATCAGGAACCCACAGGGCCTGACGATCCTAGATATGCTGAACCAGAAGCAGAACCAGAACCAGAAGCAGACTGGCAGGATCAGGAACCCACAGGGCCTGACGATCCTAGATATGCTGAACCAGAACCAGCGGCGGCAGCACCGGACCAAGCACTCCTTGATCAACTTTTCCTTGACGCGCACGGTGGACCCTTTGACCCCGCTTCCGATCTGGATGGAGGTAAGATGAAGTCCATCCAAGAACTTCTCGCTTCAGGCCAAGACTTTGGTGACCTCGCTGCTGATGAGAAAGCACGCACCAGATTTGCCCTGCAACTTTACCGTCAGTAATGCCCCTGAATAGAAAAAAACAATTTAACAAGCTGCTGAGAAAAAGCCCCATAGGAGGCCCCTACGACACAGGCGGTTTGGACCGTGGCGACCCCACCTCATTCGCCCCGCCGACTGAAGAGCTTGAACCTGCTTATGTAAAGCGTGAGCGTGAAAGGGACCGCAAAAGATTGCTTAGTCAGACCCAAAGGCAGCTTAGAAAGCGTTGACCCTTAACCACAAATCTATAAACTCAACTAACGTATGGCCGCTAAATCAGTATCCCACACCGTTTCCCTGTCTATTGGCAATGTATCTTTGGCCTTTAGTGATTCGTCAACCGCAACCGCTGACCCCACAGATTATGTGGTGGGGACGATGACTGTTACTACAGCAGTCGTAGTAGAGCCTGTTGAAGTTGATCCTACTTCTTGTTTGGTCATGTTTCTTCTCAAGAACGAGAACACGGCGGGATCTTTAGATTTGCAGGTATCACTCGATGGCGGGAGCAATTATCCTTTAACTCTCTCTAATGGGCAGACCAATCTGCTCACCTTAACAAGTATGACCGATGTGCGGGTTCGACCCAGTTCCGGCAGTGTAGAAGTTTCCTACATGGCCGTGCAGATTGGTGCTGACTCTTAACAACCAACAATCATGGCAACCAACAATGTCGAAAAACAATCCTTCGGGGAAGCCGGAGCCGCTTATGTTAAACAAACCATAACAGCCGTTACGGGGCAGTTCTGCGCGATTACATCTCTGGATGATGCAACTTATTTCAGTGATTTGACATGGCCCGAGCACAACAAGCACGGTGATGGTTCAGTTAACTCCACTGGAACGGATGATTTTATGGGTGCCTCAGAAACTATCCCCAAAGGTATAACTATCTACGGCCAGATAACAGGCTTCCAGCTTGGTGCTGGCAGGGTAATAGCTTACAACGCAGCCTGATTCACGATGCGTATTGGCCGGTCAATGGGGCTCAGTGTGCCACCACCACCGTGGGCTCCTCTCGACCCCCTTTACCTGAACCCCTACCTGTATTTCGCGGCGGATACCAACATCAGCGCGAGCGGGGGAGCAGTCTCTACATGGTATTCTAAGTGGTATGGGGGCTCAGCCCCCTCCAATGGGCGCGAAGAATATCTGACGCAGGGCACTGCCAACCTCCAACCAGCCCACGATACGGACGGCTTCATGACGTTCGATACGGTTGAAGGCGAGAAGGACAAGCTGGCGTTCGCGGCCAGCGCGGTGGGGCAAGCGGGAATCCTCATTGTGGCGACATCGAATGGCATCTTCGCTTACGAGGTGGATGCTGATTCTGTCGATGAGATTACCGCATTGGGTTTTGAGACGGGCTATTACCAAGCTCTCAACCTGTATGCCTACGTGCTCCTGCCAACGACCGTGACTGATGCGGATATTGCGAGCGTCATTCAATTCTTTGAGGAAGAAAAAGGGGCGACGAGGAACCCGACTGGGAGCCTGTTGAATTATTGGCGCGGGAGGACTGACCTTGTGACGCTCAAGTTTGCTGCGTTGGATTTCAGTGGGGTGACAAATTTCCAAGGATGCTGGGATGGGTGCAATTCACTGACCGAATTTCCCGGCACGCTGGACCTATCCAGTGGCACAAATTTCTATCTCTGCTGGCGGTCGTGCACTTCACTCGAAAATTTTCCCGGCACTTTGGACTTATCGAGCGGGACAGATTTCAGCCTCTGCTGGAAGGGTTGCAGTTCACTCACCGAATTTCCCAGTGAACTAGACCTCTCTAGCGGGACAAATTTCTATCTCTGCTGGCAGTTGTGCAGTTCACTAACCGAATTTCCCGGAACTCTTGACCTATCCAGCGGGACAAATTTTTATGGCAGCTGGTATAAATGCACTTCACTAACCGAATTTCCCGGCACGCTGGACCTCTCCAGCTCCACAAATTTCTATGCCTGCTGGTATTATTGCATTTCACTAACCGAATTTCCCGGCGAGTTGGACCTCTCCAGCGGCACAAATTTCAATTACTGCTGGGGCGATTGCATTTCACTCGAAGAATTTCCCGGAACTTTAGACCTATCTAGCGGAACAAATTTCGCCGCCTGCTGGTTGTCGTGCGGTTCACTCGAAAGTTTTCCCGGAACTTTAGACCTATCCAGCGGGACCTCTTTCAATACCTGTTGGTACGGGTGCAGTTCACTCGTCTCCTTCCCCAGCACTCTCGACCTGTCGAGCGGGACAGATTTTTATCAATGCTGGGTTAATTGCAGTTCACTCGCCGTATTCCCCGCTGGAGTCTTTGATGACTGGAATCCTGCAAGTGTCTCCACTAATTGTTTCAAGAACGCATGGGACGGCTGCACAGCCCTCACCGAACAATCGGTCGAGAACATCCTGCTTTCGATTTCTGCAAGCGGGGTCCACCCGACATCAGACGGAACGGCCAGCGGCACCCTGATTGCTGGCAGGGAAATCACCATTGATTCCAACAACGTAAACGTAGACAACCTCTCCGCTTCCAACCGCGCAGCCTGCACCGCGCTCCAGAGTCGCGGCTGGGTTGTTGTGATTAACGGTTCGTTGGTGAGTGAATATGCGCTCTCGTTTAATGGGACCGATGAGTATGTTGCCATGACCCCAACCGTCTACTCGACTGGGGCATTTACCATTTCGGCATGGGTCAAATCGAATGGAGCTTCTTCTTACGAGAACATTATTGGTGGAAACGATAACCGCAATGTTTGCTTTTTCGGCATCGACGCTTATGAGGAAATGGTGTTTTGGGACATAGGAGCACACGCGTGGAGAACTGGTGATGTAAGACTTACTGTCGGTAAATGGAATCATGTTGTCCTTGAATACGATGGCAGCACGGCACGATTCTATCTCGACGGCATCCTCAATAGTGGGGATTTGGCTTGGGGTGGCACAGCAGACCAGAAGAAGTGCGAATTTTCTGAGATTGGCAGAAGGGCAAACGCGTCGCGCTATTGGGACGGCGAGATTGATGAGGTAGCAGTCTGGGACGTAGCCCTCGATGCCGATGCCGTTGCAGCGGTTTACAATTCCGGTTCGCCCATCAACCTTAACCAAGACAAGGGCAACTACGATAACGCATCAGACATCGTTTCGTGGTGGAGGATGGGCGACTCCGATAGCGGGGCAGGAAACTTCGTGTCTGACGTTATCGCAACTGACGGTGAGGCTCTGCACCTTCCGGGTGTAGCTGACAACTACGCCAGTGTGCCCGATGCTGCTGACCTTGATGGGTTCACTGACTTCACCTTGGAGATGAAGGGCGTGACGTTTGCTGACTGGACTGATGGCGAACGAGGGTTGATGGCAAAATGGGAAACGGCTGGTAACGACAGGTCTTGGAGGTTCCAGATGGCGGCAGATAGCAAGCTTTCATTGCTTCTTTCCTTCGCTGGTTCCGGCGACGTAGTCACCTACACTTCGGATGACCCAACTGGAGTGACTGATGGCGCGACTGCTGACCTCATGGTCATGCGAAACGGGTTGGATGTTCGATTCTATGTGAATGGAGTTAAGCTAGGGGACGATGTGACTTGTGTTTCAACCGCCCTATATGCTGGCGCGGCCACGGCGAAGGTAGGGGTGAACTATAATACCACCGGAAGCCCAATGGACGGCTCCGTGCAGAGAGCGCGGGTATGGAACTCAGCGGTAGCCGCTCCCGCAAACCCAACAGAAACCCCCGTCCTCGACATGAACTTCACACTGGCAAACAAAGGGTGGACGAGCTTCACCGCTACCAGTGGTCAAGTGGTCACAATCCACTCCACCGCCATAGCCAATCCCGCCGCGATTCGTTCGGCAACTGACGGGGTTCTGGTCAACGGCCCGACATTCGTGGTGGATAATCCGCCGAACTATTCCAACTACAGTGTCGAACTTGATGGCACCAATGACTATGTGGATTGCGGAACTGGACTTGGGGACGCTCTGGGTGACAACTATGCTGGAGATTTGACGGTCTCGATGTGGTTCAAAGCGGACGTGACCAGCGGCAACGATGGTTTATTTTCCATTGGGGCGCTTTCAGGAAGTGGTGAGGTGGAGATTATTATAGCTAGCGACATTCTTAAATTTTTCCTGAGCGGGGCAGTGTGGTATCGGACAGTCGCTTTCACCGACACTACGAGTTGGAATCATTTAGCAGTGGTCTACAAGGAAGGCAGTGAGGCAGACAGCAAGATGTATCTCAACGGTGTCCCGACTGGAGCAACCACTGGCACGTTCCCTTCCGCTGCGGACATGGATTTCGCTGGGCTGAATACAATCATTGGGGCATATTATAACACCAGTTCGGTCTTCGACGGCAACATCGACGAGGTCGCCATCTGGAACTCTGCCCTCACCAGCGCACAGATTAACGACATCTACAACGGGGGGGTTCCCGCTGCCCTTGCAGACAGCCCTGTCGGCTGGTGGAGATTTGGGGAAAACGATGCTGGCACAGGCACCACCATTACGGACCAAGGTTCCGGCGAAAACGATGGCACCCTGACCAACGGCCCCACCTTCTCCCGCAGCGTTCCTGCGGAAGACGCAACGTGGAACAACCGGAGCATCCTGTTCAATGGGAGTGACGAGTATGTGGATTGCGGCACAGGGCTGGCAGACTCACTGGGCGACAACTACGCTGGAGATTTGACTGTCTCGTTGTGGTTCAAGGCAGATGCGACGGGCGGCGATGATGGGGTGTTTGAAATTGGCCCCTTTACGGGAGCTTATGGGGAATTTGTTGTCGCTCTGAATAACGACAAACTTTTCTGGTATCTGAACGGCTCGGGATGGCATCGGTGGGTTGCCTTCACTGACACAACTAATTGGAACCATGTAGCGGTTGTCTACAAGTCAGGCAGCGAGGCAGACAGTAAGATGTACCTCAATGGCGTGTCGGTTGGAGCAGTCGGAGGCAGTGGATTTCCTGCGAGTTCCGCTATGGACTTTTCTGGTCTCAAGACACACATCGGAGCGTATTATTCTTCGATTTACCCGTTCGACGGTAATATTGACGAAGTAGCCGTCTTCACTAGCGAGCTGACCCCCGCCCAAGTCCTCCAGATATACAACGGCGGCAAGCCAGCCGACCTGAAGGAGTTCAGCCCAGAGAGCTGGTACAGAATGGGCGACGACGATGACGCTGGCGGCACCACGATTCGAGATCTTGCCTGCATAACGGGGGACACCCTTGTTACGAATGGGACTTTCGACAGTGACGCTTCTGGGTGGACCGGACACTATTCGCCCACTCTTTCTAGTGAGGGAGGTCGCCTGAAGATGGTGAACTCACTCACCGTTGGTATTGCGGCGCAAACAGTCACCGTTGAGGTTGGGAAGTCTTATGAAGTGAGCGCAGAGCTTATTCCCTCTGCGGGTACTGCTACGGACTTACGGTTCGTTTTAGGAACGACTACCTACGGAACTCAATATTATGACAGTGGAGCCGTAACTTCTGACACGACGATTACGAGGTATATTACAGCAACAACTACTGGGCTTTACCTAGATCTAAGGAATGCAAGCGCCGCTAGTACTGTTGCCTATTTTGACAACGTCTCCGTTAAACAAATCAACGGCAACCCCGGCACCCTTGTCAACTTGTTGTTGTCCACATTCTCAACCGACACCCCATAAATCATGGACAGAAAATACGTAATCCTCGACGACTCAGATGTCGTCAATATCGACTTCAGGGATGTCCTCGAAACATCCGCAGATACCCTTCGCTACTCAGTGGACGGCTCCCAGACCTTTGTGAAATTCGTTGGTGCCACGCCGTCTTTCCTCGACGGCAAAGACCAACTCACTCACGCAGAGATTATGGAGGTTCTCTCTGGAGAAGCGTGGACTGCCCCGAATAACCCTGAATAGATATGGCTAATACGCTCTCAGAGACTCACCGATTCTTCCGCGTGGACCCCGCAGCCTACACGGCGCTTACGGACTATGTGGACAGTTCGCGTGGATACCCGAACGAGACTACTGAGCGCGGCCTGCCGCTATTTGAATGGCTGGTCAAGGAAGAGGACGGCTGGGGACTGATCCCGATTGATAAGTGGAGATTTACTGACGAGGACGAAGTTGTAGTCGCAGACGCCATTGAGGATGGCACTGTTGAAGAAATTGGGGTGGATACCTACGTGGCCAAGAGGGAGGCTATCCTGAACCCGCCCCCACCGGAACCGGAACCGGAGCCAGAAGATGTGGTTCTCGATTTTCTTGATTTCATAATTGAGCCTGATTGATGTCCGCCTGTGAGATACTACCCACCGCCGAAAAGGTAACCGACTGGTGCGACTACATCGAGCGAGCGCAGGATCGGTTGGGTAAGTCGGGCTCTGGTCAGCGCAGTGGGACCATTGTCCTTACGGATCACTACCCGCTGAAGCGGGAGCTTGTCCTCGACAGCCACGTTACTATTGAGGGGAGCGTCCGCGCAAAGCACCACTCTGGGTCGAGCCACGGCTTCTACGTGACCGACGACTTCGAGGGCGACACTGTGATCTCGTGGCGGAAGCCAAGAACGGATTCCAATCATTCCAACTTCGGCGCAGGGATCTACCAGATCCACGTAGAATCCAAGGACGGTGTCAATGGGGTTTCGTTCAGGGGCGCACAGCAAAGCTGCCGTGTGGACAATCTGGTTGTGCGGAACTTCGGGGCCGCAACGGGACTCGCCCTGCACGGTGATACCTACACGGTGCGCGATTGTTTCGTTGATGCCGTCAAAGGCGGCGGTAGGTCGGCCACAGTGGACGGGGCAACCGCGTTCAAGCTCCCCGAACGAGCCTACAGCCTCGCGTTGAACAATATTACCAGTCATAATTGTGAAGTCGGACTTGAGGCTGCTGATCTGCACCAAGTCGCGATCACGAATTTTGAAACCGAAACCACCCGCCAACCGCTTCTCTTCACCTACAATGTCATCGGTGTCAATATTTCAAGTTGCACCTTCCGCCACACAGACGAGATCCTGAATATCACCAAGGCACGGTTCCCGAAAGACTACCTGATCAAACTCAATGGGATGTCTGCTGACGGTAGTGGCTCGACAATCCGATACCCAGACGACCTCATGTGGGTGAGCCCCAACAAAGTTTTCGATCTCGTTATTGAAGGCAACAGCGACGGCTTATTTATAATCGACCTAAAGAAACAAAGAAGACAATCGACACTTGGAGAGGCTTAGTCGTATCGGCGGTTACGGTAGGGGCCCCCCGTCCCCCCACTTGAACTGCATTTGAATCATCGCCCTCTTGCATAGCCCGGAGGCGTTCAAACCGTATGCTTTGTCCAAACTAATTTCTACTTTAGTCAGGGCATCTTCCAGTTCCCCCCAATCTGGGGGAGCTTGAAAATGGGGGTCCCATGTAATTTTATTCCGCGTTAGGTGTATGGTTACGTTGCCCCAATCTCCGATCACCATATAATCCAAGACGGGCTCCGAGGTATCCGCGTCAGTGTCTATGTTGTATTCCCCGGGGTATAGTATGCTATGCGAAATCCGGGGGCGCATGGATAAGGTCGTATTTTTCCTCCAGATTAATTATCCAAATTTTACCCCCGCCAGTATTCATGCATTGAACCGGGCGCACCTTGTCGTTATCTATACAATTCTCGGACGCTTGTTGTAAATCTCTAGCGAGTCTTTGGTGTTCGAAGGAGCCCCCTCTCGCTTTTATCTCAGTGTAGTTCCCCATAGCCCCCATTAGTTCCGCCGCAGTACCGGACCAAACCAGACCGTGGTGCTCCCGATGGAGCTTCGCGAATAAATCTAAGGTTTCCATGATCGCCTGAGTGGGGGAGTTGTCCCGGGCCGCGTCCCTAAGATGGGGATGAAACCACGCTTCTACCCCGTACCTGCTCCCTCCTTTTAATTCCTCCGGGCACTTCCATTCCCCAAGCCAGTTAGCGAAGAAAGGAAGCTCTTTTGCTATCTGTTCCTCCAGAGTGTTGTTGTCGGGGAAGTCCGGAGGGGAGGAATCCTGAATCCGTAACCCGATAACCTTATCCCGGTTGCTGGAATCCTGTTGGGGCACAATGGATAGGGAGCTGGCATCTTCATTTAAGGAGACCATCAATCGCCCATTCCATTCCACCTCTTGGGGATCACGATACATGGCTCTGGTCTCAACGAATGGGTTAGCGACGGATCTCTTAATCAAGTCGGTCATCTTCCGGTTCTCCCTCCAGTCACTCGCGCTAGATGTATCATCTACTCTCCAGAGGGGTTTCTCAATAAGTTTACGGTTAAATTTTTCCCGTCCGGTCAGGTAAGACGCGGCGTCTTCGCTACCCCCCACGAGGTTCCCCACAATTTGTTTTGCCAGCAGGGTTTTTCCCCGTCCGGTTGGGCCGGATATAATCAAGCAGTGCCCGGACAATTTCTTCTTATCGTGAGAGGCTATGTAAAACCGTTTCAACCAAGCCAAGAACAAGTCTAGTTGTGTACACCCCGGGGCCACTTCGGTATCATCGAATAACCCGTGGAGGAACTTATGTATGAACGGGAATTGCTGGGGGCTCCCCTTGAGGGCCGGGTCCACGGGTTTATTTCGGCTTGTGTTCAATATCCTCTGCCCATCGACATTCACGATAGTTTCATCTCGAAAGACAAACGGGCCTACTCCTTCTATCCGTTTATTGGCGTTAATAAACATGACCACTTTCTCCACCTCAGAAAGGGGTTTGCCTTTTCTTTTATTCGGGGAGAATCCCATTTCTCGTAGCCGCAAAATAAAGTTCTCCCGGCTTTCATCAAAGATGTGGTCTTTGCCCACTATCCAGAAGTTCTTTCCATCAGTGAACAGGTTGTCTACGGAAGAAGCGATCTTCCTACTTTCGTATCGGCTTACCCATTCCTTCCCTAGGATGGTTGACCAGTCATTCCAAACAGAAGAGGCCCGGTCGGAATACGCTATGACCCCTTCTTCTTTTACTTCGGCTCCGATCCTCTGGATTCCGTCATCTACCCAAAACAAGGGCACCCTTGCCCCGACCTCGAACTCGATGTCCTCCAGACGATCTTTGAATCGTTTGTTAACTTCTTCTGCTACGGCATCGAAAGGGATGGTTACCTCAGTGTCCACCACGGGGACAAATGATTTAAACAGCACCCCGGTGAGAAGGCGGTAATCCAGTTTACCCCCCAGTCGTTCCCATTTGGTTCCAACCTCGTAGTATCTCTCGGGTTCAAATGATCCCTTATCAAACCCGGCCCCGAGTTTCTTGACCCTCAGACGTTCCCCCAGCTTGGTTAGGAAGTCCCGCCCGGACCCCTCTGGTATGCGTATAGGTCTCTCGAATTCCCAGACCAATCTCATGTTACCGGAAAATGTCTCGGTCATCCATGTTGGTTTGGGGGCCCCGTCGAGTCTCTTATTGAGGTGCTCCTTGAACTTATCTACATCCAAGGGCTCGTCATAATCCACAAAGAACCCGTGGAGGGTATCGCAGGGATTTTCGTTAGACGAACGACGACCGGGGTTTACGGGCTCGCACCCCGAGACGAAGATATGTTCTGTGGTTGGGTCAGCGCACCAGTTGCGGTGTTCTGATTTGGTTCTGTGTTTGGGTACTTGGTATCCGTGCTGGTCTGCCTCGGAAGGGTGAAAGTCCAGTACCCCGGCTATGTTTGTAACGTGATTAGTGATGTAGAAGTACTTCACTTGCAGTCTGCGTAGGTATTTCCGATATTGCCCTCTGCGGCTACAGGGAGCGATTGTATCCAGTCCGGGGCAACCGACATAATATCCTCGGCCTCCCTTACTCGTTCTTCAGCGTTTTTTTCGGGCAGTTCTACTACTACCTCGTCATGCACATGAAACAAGATTTTATACCCGGCATCTTCCAGCCGCCTCAAACAATCAGCGAATACATCCCGGGCTAGAGACTGGGCTAGGTTTTCTGCGAGCAGACCATACCAAGGCTTCATGGGTTTCTTGGAACCATTTTTTACTACGGTGCAGTAGATACTATCCCCATTGCCATCTTCGGATTTTATTTTACGAACCCCCCGGTATTTTAGTTTGTTACCAGAGGGCAACTCAAACTCCATGTGGCGATCCATAACGGACAGAGATAGCGTCCTCGTTAGCTTTTTCCATAACCTAGTAATCGCGGTCATCTCGCTCCGATAGAGGTCAACGCAGTAAGTCGCCTCTTTCATCATGAGGACGGCGTCCCAATCCCAATGCCACTTATCTAATTTAATGGGAACTGGGGCCCCGCCCTCTAGCTTCAGGATTAATTTGTTAATCCACCGGGCGAACTCTTTCCACTGCGGTCTATCCACCACAAACGAGGACCCACCCGATGTGTGGCGGGATACTGGAACCGTGGCACCCCTCACCAGCAGCCTCCCCGCTTTTTTCCACCACCAACAACCCTTGCGGGTCATCCCCTGTAACCACTTTCTACCTATAACCTCCCGTTCCTTGGGGTCCTCGGGGTAATTGTTGGACACAGAAGTTCCCAGCTCCCGGGTATACTTGTCCGAGAAAGCCCATGCACTAGCCCCAAACCCGGACCCCAGAACAACAGGCTTCACCATTTGCCGAAGATCGTTGTCCTCATCTTTGAGCACCCCCTTCTCCGGGCTCCACAAATTGAAACCTTCCGCGAATGCTTGGTATATGTCCTTGGAGTTCTCTATTCGGTGTAGCATATCGTGGTCCTTAGCTAACCAAGTTAAGGTTCTTACTTCGATTTGGCTTAGATCGAGAGCCGCTAGGGCATGGCCCTTGGGGGCTTTGAAGAAATCCCGGAATCTAAATTTTACTTCGTGCCCGTTGCACACAAAATGTTGGGTCCCTTTAGGCGGGTTCTGCATATTGAGGTTTCCCCCGCTACCTGACCACCGTTTAGTGTGGGCCCCGCAATATTTCATCTGACCGAAGTATCGGTAGTGGTCCCCCACTTCCCGGGTAGCCGCGACAACCGCCTCCACCTTTTTCAAAAGAGCGTTGGCTTTTCTCCAATTACGGTACGCGTATATCCATTCGTGGTTATCTTCGTGCTCTTCCAACCATGCGATTGTCTCCGCGTTATCTTGGGCCAGACTCTCCGGGGGAACTAGCCCACTGGCATTACACTGTCGGTCGAAGGCCGCTCGGGAAAGAAGCGCATCCTTACCGTTCCATGGGATGCAATCTTCAAATTCAAACAATACCTTCTTCATCCCCCGTATAGAATCAACCGCCGCATCCAAATCGCAGGGGACTCCTCTCCGGGCTATCTTCCTTGTGTGGCGGGACAACCACCTTTCTTTCTCGGGCCAATTTTTAGAACACGCTTCCCACAATTTTAAACACCACTCGGAATCCCCGAGGGCGTACTCTAGCATGGCTTCCCACGCTTCCTCGGTCATGGGGTCCCAGTGGTCCAACGAGTTAGTGTTAACGCAGGGCCAGTTGTCTATGGGGCGTTTACACGCTGCGCTATCGCGTACCTCTTTACTCAGCTCTATGTTGAATACATCTTTAACCGCATTCTTGAGGGAATGGGGGTGCCCGCAATAGGCCATAAGATCCATGGTGCAATCCCACGCCGGGGGTGTGGGGAGGTCGCCCCACCACCCCGTCTCTTGGGCTATCCGATACAGGTTTTCGTCAAACCCGGCGTTGTGGGATATCCAGTGGTACCCCGAGATATCGTCCCACGGGGCCTCCCTAGGGTGCCCCACCCATTCCATACCTTTATCTGTTTTGATGGCTACAAGGTAGCATTCAAACATCGGATGTCGGAAATAGGCGTCCCACCCCAAAGGCTTAATAGAACATACCTTGTCGTATGTGGTTTCAAAATCCACTGCCGCAATATTTGTTTTGTCCATAGTGATGACCGTGAACTAGTGGGGGGGCGGGGAAACCCTACCCCCACCCCCCGTTTCTCGTCTGCATCGGGGTTGGCTTAGACAACCCCCGAGAAATTAGTCCCCCCGAAGGGAGCTAGCGAAGTCGGTGGCCTCTTCCGGAGCGGAAGTAGTAGACCCTGACAAAACAAACTGGTGCCATTTATACTTTGTGCCCGTTCCCTTTTCCTTGGAACGAAGTTCAAAGTAATACCGGGACGCGTCGTCGCCTTTTGAAGAACGCGCACGAGCGGTCACGTTAATAGTCCCGTAGTTCTCACGAACGGCTTGAGACTTTTGAACGGTGTATTTTACCAGCGCGTATTCCTTCCCCCCGAATTCGTAAAGGAAGATTGTAGAGGCGACGGCATCATCGGTAAATGACTCCGGTCTCTCGATAAGCAAAGTAACATCGCAAACCGGAATGGTCCCGTCGTACTCTGTGGTTGCTTCGATCTGCGCTTTCTCTTCGACAGTATTGGCAAAGCGCGGAGTAGTCTCGTCGTCATACGGGACGTTCTCCTTCCAATACTTCCGGGTGTGCACAAGAACGCCCCTTACGGGTTCGTTCACATGAACCAGAGGTAATTCCTTGTTGATGCAAATATCCCCAAGCTCTCCCCCCTCGGGGTCGAATTGCGAAGATTTGCCAAGGATCTGGATATGATCGATGTTGATGTCCTCCGAAGAAGGACCGTTGGAGCTGGGGCTGTATGCCGCCAACTCAGTTTTGGTTCTGGTCTCTTCGACCACTTCTGTTTTCTGGGCAGTCTTTTTCTTGGCTACCTGCTTGTCAACGTCGTCGAACTTAGTCGTACTCATTACTGTGTCTATGTGTCTATGTGTCTTAGCGTTTGCTAGTCGTCAGAGGATTCGTTCCGAAGAGTGAACCTCTCCTTGCCAAAAACAATAACACCCATGTCAACCCCCCTCTCTTCAAATTCTTTAGCGGTGCTCGCTTTTTTTCCTCGCTCGGCCCGATCCTTGAGGATTTCCCGGAATTTAGCCACCGGGACATTTATGTTGTCCAGAAGATCGTCTAAGGTGATCCCCATGGATGCCGCGTAATCCCAGAATTTTTTGTTATCTGCGGCCTGCCGCTTGGAGCCCATAGATCGGAGTTCCCACCCCGGTAGAACCTCCCCCTCCCGGGCCATGCCCACCGCCGCCTTCTTGATCTTGTCAATAAGGGGCTCTAGTAATTTGGCTATTCCGTATAGTTTGGAAACTTCTTCTGGGTCCTCTAAGTTGGCCGTGTCCACATAGTCGGGCACCTCTATCCCGGAGCTTTCCGCAAAATCCAAAAGAACCCCGTTGATCGCGGGGCAGTATTGCGAGTGCCTGCAAAAACTGCAATGGTCGTTGGGGGTCAGTCTTTCTGAATTCGTGGACACGGACCCTTCCGCCCACATCTTCCTAGTTTCGATAGACAAATGCACAATAGTGGTGATCAGTTGCCTATCGATGTCCACAGACTCGGGGAGGAAGTCATGCCAATTTATCCAGTCTATTTGCGGGGCTAGGAATATAAACCGGAGGGTCTCCAACTTGGGGAATTTTTCGTAGGCCCCGTTCTTATACGCCCGGGCTTGGTAATTGTCTTCTACGTCGTCTACCTTCATACGGCCAGATTTGTAGTCGATCATAAGACCCCTCATCTCTGACTTGGAAATGCAAAGCACGTCCCCGGTACCCCAAGTTTCAAGACCATTGTTCAAACTCATTGTCAACGGCAACTCATTGTATCTTTCGTATTCTTCTTCCCCAAAGTATTCCGCGATAAGACTGTCTTCTGCCCGGGTACACTTGTTGTATAGTTCTATTTCCAACTCCGACTCTAAGTTGGAGGGGTCCCGCACCTCTAGGGCCTCGTGTATCCGGGTTCCCATTTCTGCCGCAGCAGTAGTCCCGGGGCGGTTTTCAAAACCCGAACATAATTTCAATGCTTTAAGTTGCGATGGTCCTTGGGGGTGGTGCCCCCGGGAACCGTGGTCTGGATGTTTTAAGGATTGGCTCATTGGTCTGTGTTTTCGTGTATCTCTATGTCTTTGATTTCTATGTCCGGAAATTCTTCTTTGTGTTTCGCTAAAGCGGATTCCTTAGCTTCCTCTGAAGTCGTGGCCTTGATCGCGATAGTCTTATTGTGCTCCTCGTCTTCGCACAATATGTTCACTAGGAATGAGTCGGGGAACAGGTCTTTCCATTTATCGAGGTTGTTCCTTGTATCGGATATGTGGGGGTACGGAAACTCGTGCCATCCGTAACCGAGGGCCCGGTCATTAAGTATCATGGTAGCGTCATCAAATTGAACGGCTACCGCGTGAGGATCTTCTGGGTTTCGTTTTACTAGACATAGCTTATAAAGAAGTTCTGGTATGGGCCCTATGTACAGCTCGATGTTTTGATGACGCGTTGACTTGGCGGTAAATTCTGAGGGGCCTAGTTCAGCCGTACCTTTGTCAATTTCGTCTTCTACCTTTCCTTTGTTTTCTAATTGTCTAAACGAGTACCCTTTTTCTTCGGCGGTTACCCCGTCCCTTTCTTCCTCCGTGCCCAATAGCAGTTCGTCTTTTGTGCGTATTGTTTCTACCCCGGGGGTGTGTAAGGCTTCTTTAGACTCAAGAAATTCAATGACTTCGGGGGAACCTTTAACATTCCCGTCGTTGTCGGTCTCAAAATTTACCCCGGCCTCTTCTAGAGCGCGTATCAATGTGGCCACGGAATTCACGGGGCCTCGTTCTGGTTGGTTCTCTTGTTCTTCCATAGTTCGTTTGGTTGGAGCAGAGCCCTTTCTTGGATGTTTCCTTGGGTAAACTAGCAAACCCGTTGCGGGATCTCCCCACACACCATTTTCCAAGAAAGAGCAAAGTTATTGCAGCATAGATTCCATGTTTTCAACGCCCCCTATGCATTTATTGTGGACGTATTCTTCTATTGTGTTAGCCGCCACCATTACTATTTGGGTAAGGTCCGTTTTCATTCCTACCCGGTGGCACCTACCCAACACTTGTTTGTAGGTTTGGACCGAAAAGGTAGGCGAAATTATAGCTACCCGGGGGTATTCCCCCCGTTGGTCGTGGAGGCTTACCCCGGTCCCCCCTGCTTGGGAAGAAACCGCTATCACTCTTTTCTTGTCGTTAGCCCAATCGTCCAGTTGTTTATCCCGGTCCTTTTGTTGCCCTATGATTACGCCGGAATCCGGGAACGCTTCCCGGAAGGCTTCTATAGACTCCCGGAAGTTCAGGAACACCACTACACTTTTTCCTTCCGATAACAGATCGTTAGCCTTTTCCACAAAATGAGTGACCTTTAACATCTCGACGTATTGCCTCGCTCGCAGGATGTCTGTAATTACTGTCTGGGCTGTTTTCTTTTTCTGAGAGATGTTGTCTAAAAAAGAATCTATGACTCCTTCATTTAGTCCCGCCTGCTCGTATAACTCAGAGGCCCCTTTGTAATCCCCGAGGTCGGTTAGTATCCTTTGGTTTTTAAACGCCCCGGATATGTCCCGGGTTTTTAACCCACTAGCTATCCCCTTTATAGAAAACAATTCGTGGTTGAGACAACCTAAGTCCGCATCCTTCCTAACTTTCCAGTTCTTCCAAGGGTCTTTGTAGCAACCATTCTCCTGCAACCAGTGGAAAAAAGAATTGTTACCGGACATTTCGTTTAAGTTGTGCAGACCTAACGCGAACCCAAGGGCCCTCATATCTGTGGGGTCCTTGGCTGCGGTGGCGCTAAGGCTTAACGTGGAGATGTCTTGTTTCTTTGCGGCGATAAGGAGGTTTCCGTTTTGAGTGTAGTGCCCCTTGCACCATTGCACTTCGTCAAATATCAAAAGAGCTTCCCCCGGTATGCCCCATTCAAACCACTTGTGGACCTTCCCTGATCCTTTCTGTTTTCTCTGCCGCTTTACCTGAACGATTCCTTTTATCCCATTCCGTAGTTTCTCGTAGTTAGTTACAAATAGGGGGGTAACCCCGTGGTCCGCTAGCGTCCTTTTCCAATTAGTTACCACACTCTTGGGGCACACAACTGCGACAGGGTTTCCTTGGCTTTGCCAATGCCGGGCAATGTGGCAAGACATGGGCGTCTTACCCACCCCCGTTTGGGACGTGTCCAAAGCAGCCCGGTAGAGCAAGAGGGCCCGGTATATGGCCCCCGCGTGCTCCTCCTGCTTCGGGTACAGAGTCGTCATGGCGAAGATGCGCCCCCATCCCGTAGATCTACCTTAGTGGTAGTTATGGATGGGACGGGGTATGGGGGCGCATAAATCGTGTCGGATTAAGAATCCGAAGTGCCAACCGCCATCGGCGTTTCAGAGTCTTCGCCTTCTTCCTCTAAATCAAACGAAGGAACCTCGTCATCCAACAGATCCCTTGGGGGTGCGGGGACCGCCCCCGTAGTGTGCAGGGCCACGGCCTTACCGAAGCCCTCGTAGACTTTAGGCAGCAGTTGCAGTACTGGGGGCTTCTGCCTCCACAGCATTGCGGTAGCATCCGTGGGGGCCTCCCCGCAAGAATGCGCCCAGACCTCCCATACCTCGGCCCCGCCTAACGCGGCTCGGGCCGCTTTAGTTAGGAATGATTTTTTGGGTTCCGGGATCTGATCCCATTCCGGGAGATCGGTTGCCCCGTCAGATAGACGGCACACACGCACGATATGGTACGCTTGTTCTGCTACTAGGGGGGCTACTTGGTCGTCAGTAGATACTGGTTTGCTCATAGGAGGGTATGTTAGCACCCCTGTCAATCCCCCCCAACAAAAATTAAATATCCAGCAGTCTATCCAAAACCCACAGGACCACTATGGCCCCGGCTAGAAAAAGCATTTCTACTAATGGGTCCCCCACCATGTGGTTATTCGTCTAGGTTTTCGGTCTCACACTTACCGCGAATTAGCGCGTTGTCTAACCCGGCACACCACAACGCCAGAGAGTCCGCGATGTTGTCGTCTGTAATTTTAAAATCCGGGCCCACTCTGCGATTGGCTTCGTCTATCATTTCTTCTTTGGTGGCCCGCCCGTGGCCAAAAAAGAATTTTTTTAAAGTAGTCGGGGGGACCTCTATTACCCGTTTAACCCCCGAGTTAGCACACGCCAAACGAACCACTCCCCCGATTTCCCCCAAACGATGCTGCCGGGAGTTGGCCATGTAGGCGTACCCTTCGATCACCGCTACGTTTGGTTTGTTGGTTACCAGTGCCGCGAGAACCCATTCGTACATTGCTTTGAGCCGGGTAACCCCCCGCATCTTCCCCCCTTTAACCGAGGTAAAATTACCCTCCCCGAACCACATAGCCGTGTGGGTCAGGGAAACATCAATCCCCACTATCGACGGACACTTTTTTGGCATTGGTTTTATCCTCTACTATTTCCGCTTCGATGACTGTGGGCTTTGCAGTGATGACATCGAATTGCAGTTGGAATCTAGCCGACCCCCCTTTAGACCCTTTGTTGGGGTTTAATATCTCACTCATTATCTTGTGAGCCTTTTCAACATCCGACCAATTTTTAATTGGTGGCGGGTTCTGCATGACGGTATGGAATACCTGATACAGTTGTTGGGCCATCAGAACCCGGTATTTGTCCTCCACCCCATCTTGCATATCGAGGAACATGGCTAACGCGGCCTCCACGTTTTGATTACGCACTTCTTTGCTGAAGGCGTTCATAACGTGGTCGTCTTGCGGGACCACCATTGGGTTTGCCTCGGGGTTAAGGGCGCTCCCCCGTTCAACCCCCGCGTTTTTCTGCCATCTCAACACGGTGGAGGGGGCCACTCCCATAGATTGGGCAACCGAGGTCGCGCTCTCCCCGCACATTATTCTATGCAAGGCTTTCTCTTTGAGTTGAGCCGGGAGACTTTTAAAAGTATTACCCTCTACGTTAGACTTATCTGGCATTATAGCGGAAGTTGTTTGTTCGGTATAAATTTCCGGGCCTTCTCATACAGGGGGCCCCCGGTACGCACTTGCATATAATCAAGGGCTTTAAAAATGTCCAGATCACCGGACCACACCTCCTCCCATATTGATTGGTGTTCGATGTATAGTTCTTCAAGGTCCCTGTCTGGATATATCATTGACCCACGGGAAAGATTATGACATTTTGCTTTCTAGATGTCAAGGGACCCCGGGTTCGCGAACCAGTTACCGGACGGTAGGTGGCAATGCAAGAATCTGGTTACGGCGGGACCCTGCGGAAAAGTTTCCGCGATGCTGTTCCTCGGTCGCCATTTTTTTGAAGACTCCGCAGTCATGGAGTATGCGTTCTGGGAGTTCACCCGCGCCGTTTGGCAACACCCCGATGAAGTGTTAATAGAAGAACACAAGTGGAGCCGAACGATCATCCGGGACCTCTCCAACGAACGATACGTCGGGTTTGGGGGGTGCGGTTCTTCCGGCAAATCTCATTTGTGTGCGGCGTGGGGTATCTTCAGGTGGTTGTGCGCCCCCCAAGACACTATTGTTCTACTCACCACTACGGCGCTAAAAGATGCGGATCAACGTATCTGGGGTTCGGTCATCCGTCTCATGCACCCGTTATTGGGCAGCGTCCCAGCTAGGGAACGCCCCTCCTTGCACGACTTTGTCCTTCAGGAAGAGGGAAAGAAGATGAATATCTCCCGGGGTATTTTCCTAGTAGCTGCGGAGAAAAAGAAAACCCGGGAGGCCGTGGGCCGCTTCGTGGGCCGGAAAGCTAAACACATCCTACTCATCGCAGATGAGTTGGGGGAGTTGAGCCCCTCCATTATGAATGCCGGGGTGTCCAACCTGTCCATTGGGGGCGAGGATTCGTTTCAAGCGGTGGGGATGAGCAACCCGGATAGTCGGTTCGATGCCTTTGGGGATTGGGTGGAGCCCGGGGAAGGGTGGGAATCCGTGGATACTTCTATTGCCACCGAGTGGAGGACCAAGTGGAAAGGGCTATACCGCCGCTTTGATTCCTATGACTCCCCCCACTTCCATAGGGAAAAATCGTATCTGCCCACCGAGGCTAAAGTACAAGACGCAGTGGAACAGCTCGGGGAGAATAGCCGGGCATTCATGCGTATGTGGCGGGCGGTTTTCTTTGATGGCTCTGAAGAGTCCGGGGTGTACACTGAATTAGAATTGGCTAAGAGCGGAGCCCTGAACCCGGTATCGGGAACCCCGATTGTAAAACGAATTGGTCGGATAGCGGGGCTGGACTTGGGTTACACATGGGGAGGGGACCGGACGATGTTCCGTGCGGCGGACATCGGGTATGGTAAGGACGGGCGCATGGTAATGCGGATGCACCCATTGGAGACGGTGAAGGACGACATTAATGTAGGCGAGCCGAGGGCGTATCAGGTTGGCAACGCGATTGCGGATTTGATGGCGAAGTACAAGATTCCTGCTCGCCACATAGCGGTGGATGCTACGGCTGGGGGCAACCCTATTTGTGATGTAATCGACACGGTAGTGAAGGAGTCCACGACTTTGCATTCGTCCCTCTTGGGTCAGGTTACCCGTGTCCAGTTTGGGGGCAAGCCGACCAAGCTCCGACCCAACCCGAGGGTGAAGCGGACTGCGGACGAGATGTATCGGAACCGTGTGACAGAGTTATGGTTCGCGGGTAAGGAACTGTTCCGTTGTGGCCAGATTCTTGGGTTGGATGGGGACACTGCGAAGGAGATGACGAACCGTGAATTCGACCAACGGAAGGCGGGATCAGGGCTCAGGATTCAACTTGAGAGCAAGCAGGAGTATAAGAGCCGAACCAATCTTCCTTCTCCTGACGCAGCGGACACTACGTTTTTGTGCATTGATTCAGCTAGGCAGCATTTTAGTTTTTTCCCGATGGACGCGCTCAAGCAAGACGGGGCGTCCCCCAATTACCGGGTTCCGGTTACTTTGTCGGGGGCGGACGTGGCGGGGCAGAGTTCGGATTCTTGGCTTTAGTGGACCCACAGCAGAAACCAAGTATAGAGAAAGTTTCTATTATTCCTGAGAAGGCCCGGGGTAGTAAACTTCTTCCTAGAGTGGTTTCTGTTGTGGGTCCACTGATGGGTTGCCCCTGTATTTTGTGGCTTGCTACTTAGTTTCACTTCTTTTATAATACGCCCCATGTCCAACGGTCTGACTACGGGTCGCGAACTTAGGAAAACCCGGCGCATAGGCGGAAAGCGTGCGGTCCTCCGTAGAGAGTCAAAAAAAGCCCGGGATCGTGGGGACACCGCGACCGCAAACAGATTATCGTCGGATCTAGCTAATGAGAACTTGCGCCGGGAAGCTGCCGGGGAGTCTAATATCACCAGTGCAGACGAAGAGCACAAGCGTTTGAGGGAACTCGCACGAGCCAAGGCCGCGATTAGAAAAGAAAACGTAGATGAAGTAGTTCGAGACGACGCAGCTACAGATGGGAACTTACCTAGAGATCCGCAAACAAACCAAGGGGACGGGTCCCTCGGTTTCGGTTCAGCAGGAACCCCTACACCACCGGGGGGCGATAAAAGTCCCCCGGTTCCGGGAGGTACCCCGCCCTCGGGCAAAACCCCCCGTACCCCTGCGCCGCCGTCTGGTAATGGGGATGAAGAGGGTTCCCCCGGAGACACGGGAGAAGGTCGAAGACGCCGTACTCCTCGTGTTGGTGGCGATGGTGGCGATCCTTCTATTACTAGTTCTCGCCCAGAAACGGGAGAGGGAGAAAAGCCGCCCCTCATGGAGCGTATCCCCCGTGAAAGGGTCCAGCGACCGGGAGGACCGGGCCCGGTAGATATCGAGACGGGTATGCCGCTTACTGAGGAGGAAATCCAGAGAGTTAGAGATTTTAAGGTAGATACTACTCCTCCCCGGGACCCGTATGAACCCGGGCCTTTTGGTATTCCTAGTGCCGCTACCGTTGCTAGGGAGAAGACTATGTCTGAGGCCCGGGATGTTCGCAACATCATGGATACGGAAGGACGCGCACAGGCGATTGAGAATCTTAGACGAGGAGTAGGCAAAGGTACCCGAGATGTGGACCAAGCTCGTAATGAAGCTCGGAGGGTATTGACCGAAGCCCTGAGCAACAAAGAGATCCCGGACTTTAACCGGGACGAAAGACTCAAGGGTATATTTGGAGCGGGGTCCCCATTGGCCGAAGAGACCAAACGCTACCGGGATCATTTCCTCCAAAGGTTTCAGGAGGTACACGGGGGCGATGAGTATTTGGATGCGCTAGGAGAGCGGGTGGATGCCAATCGTTTGGCCCGTAGGCAGGAGGATATTGAACGAACCGCAGCTATCGGGGTATCCCCCAGTGCGGTTCGTGCCGCCCGTCCCACCGGATTCAAGGGAACGCTGATCCCAATGCCCTTGGCGGATGTTCGGGGAACCAGCGGCATCGCCGTTACAAAGGCTGCGGAAGATGCGGTCGGTCAAGGGGGCCGTGTGCGTGAGCAGTTGGTGCGGAAGGCATTTGATCTTCTTGACCCGCTTACCCCTAAACGACAAGAACAAAGAGATTTAGCAGTGAGCAGTGCTTTGACCAGAGTCGGGCCCGCTCCAGAACCCGCTCCGGTACCTCCCGGAACCGGGGGGAAACCAGTGGAAGCGGCGACAAAGGACCCACCTTTGGGCCGCATCTCGGGATATCCGGAGACGACGACGACGAGCCAAGCCCCCCCGCAGGTGACACATCCAGTCCCGGTGATCGTCCAATATGGTCTCGGGGGACCCACGCATCCCTCAAATGAGAGAGTGATGAGAAAGTACGGTTATGGCCATAACCAACCCACCACGAAGGAGTCGGAGGAGCGGTTCCTCGGGATCCGACGTGTAAAAAAAAAAGCAGGGGACGGTGATGGGGGTCTGGTACGAGATAGAGTTTCTCTTACCCCTAAAAAGGAAAAAGAATTTAAAGAATGGTGGGAAAAAGACCCCGAGATAATCGCGTGGAAGAAGTCAATGGGGAACGCGGACAAAAGCCCGGATGATCCAAAAGAACGGTATGACTACAGGAAAGCGTGGTTAGCCGGGGATCGCCCCATGATAAACCCTGACGACAATAAGTATCATTGGGGGAGCACCGGGAAAGACAAAGACCACCCCACCTATCAGAAGCAATTTTCGGGGCCATTAACCCCGTCTGATTTTGAAAGAGACATACCTTCAGGGGAGTTCCTGCGCCGAACGACTACCGGAAAAAGTTGGTTAGAGCGTTATTATGGGGATCAACTACCCGCTCAAATTAGTGAGGCGAAACAAGCAGACCTAGAGGTATTGGGGCGCATGAGTGAGAAAGACCGACAAAAACTGCTGACAGTTTCTTCTCGTTACCAAGAGGATGCGAGTGGATCGGGTCTTAGAAACACGGGCATGGCTAGGACGCAGGACGGCGAAAGTATCTACTCTCGTATAGAAGATGTTCTGCCTGTTTTCATTGGGGGCCCGGGGTTAGAAGGGGCCAGCTACGCCCCCGGGGGCGAAGCAGGGCCGAACACCCAGAAGCTCCGGTCGGAGATGGCGGGCAAGTACCCTGATCTAGAAACCGATAAACCTGCGTTTGTCAGGACATACGGCGGGGAAGCGGAACAACAAAAGAGCGAACGTCTTTTACGACCCCCCGGCGCGAAGTTCCCAGAAAGAGCCCGGGATAGGCTAATGCTTTTAAATTCGTATGACCCCAATGATCTTCCTACCGCCGAGGACACGGCGGAACATGAAGTGTTACATCATGTGTTGCGGCCCAATATAGAGGGGTCTCGTCTTCTCGGGTATCCTGCGGATCAAACTCCCCCAGAAATAAACGAGATAGGAAACTTAACCGCTGATATTGGGGGGAAACCTATTAGGGTAAAAGATTTACATGGGACCAAAGCATCGGAGATTTTAACCTATCTTGGCAAAGTGCAGCGGGAAACCTTCGCGGCTAAACAAAAAAGGTTACAACCCGGGGAATTCACTAGATTAGTGGAAAGTGGGAAAACCCCCGACTATCTTTCCGGGGAAGGTAAGCGGGCTATTATTTATGCTAGGAATGTATCTGAAATTATCGAAAACAGTGGGAAGGCCCTCCCAAACGAGTCCAATAAATTTAAACAATCTAAAAAAGAAAAGGCGAACCGCCTAAAGAAAGTTTTCTTAAATAGACTAGAGGCTCTTATCCCGGCTGTTGTCCAACAACAAGACACGAATTTATCTCAATCCCGAATGGCCTAAAACATCATGGCAACATACGACGAGATCTTACCAGCTTCTCCTTTCCAGCGGGTTACTACTCCTTCAAGATCGGCATCCCCATTCCAACGGGAGACGGGAGGGCTTGATGATATCTTTACGGATAATATCCCGGACACGGGTCAGGTCCCTGCTGGGCCAAGCTTCCGTAGTGGTTCAGATGTAGACCGGATCAAGTCCCCCGGAACCGATTTTTTCAGGAGGGTGGAAAGAGACCCCGGTTTATCTTCTCTTGTGAAAGATGAAATAATTAATGCGGCTCTTAGCAACAAGGTTAATCTGTCCAAGATCCGGGCGGGTATGGATGCCAACAAGCGGGCCAAACGACTCGGAGATATCCGCATCCAGCACGACGAACTTCGACTTTCCGAGGCGAGAAGACAAGCACAGGAAGCCCAAACGGAACCCGTGCACGCGGGAAGGGTGGGTTCAGAAATGAAAGCCGTCATGGGGGCCCCGGGGTTAACGGACCTCCAGAAAAGAAACGCCCTCGCGGCCATCCGTATGAACAACTCGGTTATGTTCACAAAGAGCGGGGCTCTTCGTGATATGTATGCCACGGGGATCAGCACCCTTAATGTCCCCAGCCCGGTAACCGATGCTGAACTACGGGCGCGAAGGGGGGAGAAAGCGCGTGCCGAGGGGAGGGCGGAAGAAGCCCGGAGAGAACCAATCGAAGCGAAGCTAGAGTATCTTGATAAAGACTACGAGGCGATCCAAGGGTCCAAAAGGACCGCGCAGCCCTATGGTTCGACGGACCCCGAAAAGCGACCGGATACGTTTCTCAATCCCGATGAAGGAGACGCAGTCCAAAATTTTGTAGAGCAACGTAAGCAGTTTCTCACCGGGGGGGCCAAAGTAGCCACTAAGCATTCCGATTTAATGATACAGGCGCGGGAAGTATACGAGAGGGAGCGTGCCTCCCTCGACGCGCAGAAGTTTGGGACCAGCGGTAGCCGCCCGGGGGGCCTCGGGGCTCTCAACCTGCCTTCTCGTTAATTGACATAAGCCTGATTTTGTAGTAGTATTTCTGCTACAATCTTCTTGGCTATGTCCGAAGTATTACCTTACGACCAATGGGTCGAGTCCGAAGAGGCTATGGGCCTTGGGGAACTCGAAAAACTGAAGGGTTACGGGGATCACTACCGTGTAAATTCCTTCGCTTCCGGTAACTACAATCAAGGGGAGGCGGATGAGGTTAACCAGCATTTGTTTGGTCTCGCGTTAGGGAGGGGTTTAGTAGACCAGACTGACCCGGAGGTTGCCGCGCAGCAGTTCCAAGGGGTCGAGAAGGGGGGGATCACCCCCGAAGATGTGGGTCGTATGGTCAACCACATGGAGCTAACCGGAGGGGACCGTGAAGATATACAGAATTTACGGGTCCACCACCTGCATCTGGAAAATCCGGAAACCCTGCCCGACGTTCTTGCTGCGAGCAACGAACGGGTGGCCCCCCTTCTTTCCCCGGATAAGTTACGGCGGTCGGAGGTGGCCGCAGTCCAAAGGGGCGAGAAGCCTCTTTCTGTTTTTGAGGGGGAGGATGGTACTCTAGATATCCGGTGGGACCCCAATCTAGAGGGGCTGGAAATGACCGACGCTCAGATCGCAGAGCACGTCAAAGCAGACCCCACTATTAATAGTAACTATCTCCCCGCTATCCGGGCAGCTCGGGAAAGGCCCGATGGGTTGACGGTGTCTCGGAGCACCGCCGTCCAGATCCATGAGGCCAAGGTAGTAATCAACAACTTACAGGGGGAGGACATTGATAGTTATAAGGAAGCCATTGTAAGCGAACTTCGCCAAGGGGATTTGGCGGGGGCAGAAGAGGTAGCTCGGGATGCCACACGCCACCCCGGGGTCCTCAAACAGGAATACTCAGAAGGTGTTTTTGTTAACGCCCTTATGGATTGGGGCAAACAAACTTATAGTTCGGACACCCCCCAGATCCTTTCCACCGGGGAAATAGTAATGCCCCGGAAGTTCTTAGTTGATCCGGAGAAGTTTGATGCGGGGGTAGACGCCCTTGATGTTTCAGAAGGACAGAAGAAATTAGCAAAGAATACCCGGGTTGAGTACCTTAAAGCAGCTTCACCGAGGTTCCATAAGCTGGCGACTTCGTTTGGTATGTCCGAGTATGTGGACTTGTATGAGAAAAGAAAAGCGGAAGGGAAGCAAGAACACGAAATCGTAGAGGAGTGGTTTTCAGATGACGAAAGGTTCAGCAAGTTGGCACAGGTGGGGCAGTCTCTTTTCTTTGCTACCCTAGAAGCGGGCGCGGGGGCTACCGCGTACCCTGCCGCGTTGTTGGGGAACGAGGAGGCCAAGCAAATGATGGGGAGCCTGATGAAGCACGAGATGGCGAGGCAGGAATACGCCGATCTTTTTGGTGTGAAACTTTCTGGGAAAGGTTCCGGTATGGGTGGGTTTGGGTACACCCTTATGCGGACTGCCCCCGCGATAGCCATAGACATCGCTATTTCTATTCCTACTGGCGGGGTCCTTGGTGGGGCTTCGGCTGCGATACGGGCGGGGGCTCGATGGTCGGTCCGCCAAGGAATGAAACTTACGTTCGCCCAGACTCTTTCCGCTAGCACCAAGTCCCTCACCGCAAAAGCATTGGCTGGAACCGGAAGGGTGTCGGTTGCTCTGACGAAAACGGGAAACGAGTTATCTACATTTATGCAGAAGGTGTACCCCAGAACGCGGGGAACCCGATACGCCAGCGCGGCAGCATTTAACCGACAAGCGGGGGCCACATACGTTTCCATGCATGACACGCTTTCAGAACTCCACCCGGATTGGACCCCGGAGCAAGTTCGTGAAGCGGCCTACGGGCACGCAGTGTGGAGCGGGGCGATCACGGTAGCGATCATTAACACCATGGGGGTGCTGGCCGTGACGAACCCCAAACTTTTTGGGGAGGGTGTCGAGGCATGGGCGGCGGGGTCTAATACAGGTTTGACAATCCGTCAATTGAACGGGGTGTACAAAAACGTCGTACGTAAACCGGACCCGTCCCTCAAGGGGTACATAAAACTGGACACGTTCGAGGAGTTCGCCACCAGCCTGTATAAGGAATCCGTTAAGAAAGTTTCAGGGGCATTACTGCGCCATGGGTTTAGTGAGGGAATTGAAGAGGGGGTGGACCAAGTGGTCAACGGGTTCCGGGACCAACTGTATATCGCCCAGCAGGGAGGGGAGGATATGGACATCCTTGGTTTGTTCCATGAATCCCTGACCGCCGCAGGGGCCGGGTTCGTCTTTGGTCTCGGCGGGGGTACACGCGAGGCGGGATTCCGGAGCCGGGTGACCGACCGCCAGAGGGGGGATGCGGAGGTAGATTTCTACAGCCGCATACAGGACCAGTTGGCTAAGAAGGGGGATCTACAATCTGCCGCCGTGCTCGGGGGTCTGGTTAACAAGGCAAGGGAGGACCGGACCTTGGTTACTTCTGAGCTGGAAGAACTGGGGGCCGAAGCCAAAAAAGAAATGGCGGCGATAGATGAGAAGAACCTCAAACCTTTCGAGAGGATACCCCAGACACCGGGGGACCTCCAAAGGAAGATTGCGAAGGTTGAGGAGTACATCGCGCAACTGGAAGCGTCTGGAACTCAAGCGGGGTTTGGCCCCGCAGGTAGACGACAACCTGCGTACCGCCGCCCCGAGGGAGTAGAGGGTCCCGAAGACGCCAGAGGAGTATTCACTCCCGGGGCTAGGACCCCGGAGACAATGCGTGCTATTGCCGGGGCGAGGCACTACCGGGAGCGCCTCCTTGCTTTGTACGAAGAATCCCAGAAGGACAAAGCCAATGTTACTCCTAGAAAGGAAACTAAAGCTGGGGAAGTTCCCATAGCCGATCCGACAACCGGGGAACCTATGTCCCCTCTTCGGGATAGTGGTTCCGCGACTAAGATCATTGATGAGAAATACAATGCTAAGACCGAGGAAGAGGCCCAGCCGATCATAGCGAATCTCAACAGCGAGATCTCCCGGTTGGAATCCGTGGGGGCAATTTCTACTCCGTACCAGACGCAAAGGTTACGTCATCTTTCAGAACAACGGGATGCCCTCCGGGAAAAGTTCTACCCCGGCATGGTGGAGAGAACTCCCCCGGCGAACCCCAAGTTACAAGAAAAACTTGAGAATGTAGAACGGGCTCTTGGGGCGTTGCAGGTTAGGGAGCGTAAAAACCCCTCCTTGGCAACTGATAGCCAGCACCGAGGTAGAGTCCAAGTTCAAAGGAGTAAGCGGAGGGCTCTTCGGGAAGCTATTGCCGAGGGGTCTAACAAGGCCAACGCCCCGATTACTTCTTCGGTATACCCAATAGAAAAACTCCTCCGTCTTATGGCCACCCCACACCACGGACCCCTTGCTGAAGGGGACCGTAGGCCATGGCCTCCCCAACCTGCTGAAGGGAGAGGTGTAGTATATAACCCGGAAACCGGAGAGGTGTTTGAACCTAGGGTGGAACCTAAGAAGGCACTGGCTCTTCTTAAAAGAGCCCAACAGAAAAAAGACGCCCGGGATAACGCTACGTTAAGAAAAACAACCAAAGATCAAAAAGTAACTAAGGCGGAACTAGACAGTCTTACCGAAGGTAGCCCCGAGGAACTTTTTAAAGAAGACTTTGAGAGGATAAACGCGCTAGTATCTTTATTCGATGAGCGGGCAATTGACCTTGCGGCGGACCCAGAACTAGCGAGGAAACTGGCGGTTCTTAGTATTCTAGAGATTAACGATCTGGCTAAGAAAGAGGAGGACGCAACTAACTTAATCCCGGCGTCGGCTACGGAAGAAGAGTCTCGTCAGGCCGCAGAGAACACTGAGATCCCGGAACCAGAAGAACGACATCGGTATTTTGAGAACGAAGATCCCGAGGCGGAACCCCAGATAATCTCTGTAAGACGCAACGCTACCGCCGGGAAACCTGTGCGTAATCCCTTTGGTAACTTGGACGAACGGTCGGGGTCGATCTTGTCAGATAACGGGGCGATAGTTACAGGAGCACAAGGTGATTTTGTGGTGGTTGTTATTAAACAAAGACCCACTACCGTTGAATCCGACCCTGTCCCGGAGGAAAATCCTTCGTTTGTTAAGTTTAAAGACGCCGAAGCAGCCGCCGGGGCAATAGTATCCTCTTTAGGAGAGGTAGAAGGTATGTCTTTTACCAATACTCTTTTTGAGACAGACGCAGAGTCTGAAGAAGCGGCGGCTGTTTCTGAGGGTAAGCTGGAGCAAGAGGAAGTTAGCGCCCCTGCCCCAGCCCCCGCACCCACACCCACGACCACACCCGCAGCGGCCACTACGGATCTGACGATTACGCTGGAGGATCTTCCTCCTGACGTACAAGAGGCCGCAGCACGCCGGGGAGCCAGTATCCCCCCCGGTCCCCCTGAAGCCGGGGCCCCTGATGTCGAAGCCTCTGGAATTGTAGGTATAACGGAACGGATTGCCCGAAGAGCGGAAAGCGCGGCGGACGAGGCAATGGAAGATATTCGTAAGGAACTGGGGGGCGGCAAGGTTTCAATGTCGCTGGTCGGGATTGACCCAACCATCCTTGGGAAAGTTGCCATTGTTGGGTCCAAATACATTGCTCGGGGGATAGCCGACTTCACTAAATGGAGCGCAGAGATGATTGCGGCATTCAAGGGGATACTCACACAGAAGCAGTTGGACCCAAAAACCTTACGTAAAATCTTTAACGAGTCGAAGGCAATTCATGCAGAGGCACTTCGTGCAGAAGAGGAAGCAGCAGCACAAAAAACTACGGCACCCGCAGCAGCGGCCACTACGGATCTGACGATTACGCTGGAGGATCTTCCTCCTGACGTACAAGAGGCCGCAGCACGCCGGGGAGCCAGTATCCCCTCTGCGGATTCTGTAGACCCAGTCAACCAGACCGCAGCGGAAGCCCAAGCCGAGTTAGTGGCTACTAGACTGGAAGCTATTATTTCCAATGAGACCGAAGCTAAGATTATCGAAAAGAAGGTAAAGGAAGTACAAGGAAAGACCACGAAAGTAATCGGGCCATTCTTTAGTAAATTCCATCAAGCGGTAAAGGACCACCCCAAGGCTGAGTTTACCGCAGAAAATGCGGGCGCGATGCTGGCGGTCCAGACAAATTCCAAAACTCCGTGGGACCCAAGCAAGGATTCCTCGGGTAAAGCCAAGCACACACTAAAGAAAAACGAAGAAACAGGAGAGTGGCAAGCAGTCTGGGGCGTGGGGACCTCTGTCAGAAAAGACCGCCGGGGCAAACCTCTTGCGAACCAACCGATAATCGTACCTCTTAGTCAGAGCACTCTCTACGATACAGATGGGAACCCCGGGTTCCCTGCGGAATCGGATCGTTTGTTGTTCGAGGAAATTGTTGAAAGTGGGGCTAGGCCCGAGCCCCGTCATCTGACAAGTAAGACTGCCATGGGGCGGCGGGTGACTTCCTTGTCTCAAACATACATAACCGCGTTTCTGGACACTGCGGAAGCCGAGCTTGAAAAACGAAGCCCGGTAATTCCTCCCCCGGTGGAGTCTACTAGTAAGAAGGACCCGGACCCCGCCCTTCAAGAAGACAAGGTCAGGTTGGAATACGTGGTTCTTAACCAGCGAGGTTCGGGGAATGCGGTGTATACATACGACGATCTCGTTGCCCGGGAAAGAGAACTGGAAGTAAAAGCCGCTTCCCTTCGGTCTCATGGGGAGGAGAGGGCCGAGCAAGATGCAATCGATGCGGCGCGGGGTGCGTTAGTCTCGGCGGAAGCTGCGTTGGAAGAAACGGATTTGGAATCCGGGTACGGCTCCCCGGAAGCAGAAGAATGGTATTCTCTTACCGAGATCTTGGAGGGTAGCCGCAGGTCGGGGCAAGAGGGGTTACAAAAACTGCGATCTTTGCAGGAAGAATATGCCAACACCCCCCGGGATGAAAAGGGTGCCCCGATAGTTTTACAACTACCCGACATTTCTCCGGATCTTCCGGCAAAGGTTGCCGTAGAAGAACTTCAAGAGTGGTTGGACCAAACCCCGGAGGGGAGGTACCCCCTTGATTCCTCTGCTTATGGTTTAGCGGACCCGGAGGTGCACCTATTCTTGGTAGTTACCAAAAGAGAAACCGACGAGGGGGTGGCCGCTTACGGTAATCTTGAAGCGTCTATACCTAATCCAAATAGGGTGGGGGCCCGTGTTGCCGTCCCGGTTAAAAGCCGGAAGGGGGACTACGACGTAATGTATACGCAAGTGGAGAAGGACCTTTTTGGCCCCTATCAAAGACGGGCGGGCGCGGATGCCCGGGAGGAGGCTACGGCGTATGCCAAGGAGAACAAAAAAGATCTTCGCAAAAAAAAGACTAAAGAGGCAATCGAGAAGGCGGGGAAATTTGCCGAAGAATATGCATCGGTCCCCCCCGAGGCGGTCCACGAACGGGTTATAGATAAGCTAGGGGATCTGGTGGATAGGTACCTGGCGGGTGCGGACCCCGTTACCGGAGAGTGGTCGGCTCCTTCCTTTGTTGTGGTTTCGGACATTAAAAAAATGGTCCCCTTGGAGGGGATGACCCCATCGGAGTTTGAAGCTAGGCAGGAAAAAGCAGTAGCTCTTTTGGATACCCTCCGTTTCCAGTCTGATGCGATTAGTGATTCCCTTTCAGAAATGACCCGACCGGGGGAAGACCCTCGGATGCAAGCTGCGGAAGCCCGTGCGTTTGAAGCAAGAGACAACTGGCATAGCACCCTGTCTGACGTAGATGCCGGGGCATACCGATACGCTAAGGTTAAGAAGGAATTGGATATGGTTCGTTCCGCTATAGGATTGAGACCCGCCAATACGGAGATCACCCTTGCGAAAGCTAAGGACCCCAAACAGATTTCCCGAAGGAGGGGCACGGTCACTAGGATGGAATTCGACCCGGAACACCCGAAATCTCATCAACAAAGAATCGCGGCCCAAGAGTTCTACAAAAGTAACTACCGTGGGCTTCGTTCTGAGACAGCTAATCGAAAGATAAGCAGGCAAGGGTTTACCCAAAACGGGTCTCTGCCCATGCTCTTAAAGAGCCGAAGAAATAAAGAAGGGAACATCGAGTATAATGAAGAAGTGTTCTTCACTAATGACCCGAAGCAGATGGCTATGGCGCACCACTTGGGGTACACCGTACGGATTCCTAAAGAATATCTCAAAGGCGGGGCAAAGGAGGGCGAGTTAAACCCGGCCATTAAACCAGATCTTGGGGGTAGGGGGATTATTGGGAAGGTATTCGACCCCATCACTCGTATGTGGGTCAGGCAACCGGGGGACCTAGCGAAGTTGTCCGGTGAGGAAGCGTATACTATAACGGCGATTAACAGGAATAGTAAGCGGGCGTTGTACGCCGAAGCATTGCTCCCGGTTCCAGCTAGCCACACCCCCCATCTGGGGGACACCGTCTTCGGTCAGGAAGCGGCTTCGGTTGGTTCTTTGTACCACACTGAAACTATAGGGGGCAGACTACTCACTCCTCAGGAGAGGTTAGAGTTGGCCGAAGAAAAGCTCCCCGGCTTTAAAAGTATTGAGCAGGTAAAACAAGAATTCCGGGATACGCACAAGGACCCTAAGACGGGCCGACCCCTAGAAATATCCGATGATAGGGTCGATTCGTTCAGGTCTGCGGAAGAGAAAGAAGTATTAGCCCAGATCCCTCTCCACACCCCCTTGACTAGAACTCGGGACGGGGCCCCGGATGAGGCGTGGATGCAGGCAGCTAGAGATTACTTCGACGGGATAGGGAAAGGTCCCCGGAGGGCTTCGGTAAGATCTAACTTGGATAAGGAATCTAAAAGGTCCCTAACTAATTACACGGAAGCGGTTGATCGATTGGTCAAGGAACTCGCGGCCCTCAAAGGAATTCAAGCTGACGAGCACACGTTGGCCGAACCCCAGATCGCCCAAGACATTCTGGAAGAACTGGGCGGGAGATCTCTTTCTCCAGAAGAACGCCAGACGATACTTGAGAGAGAAGGACGGGTTAACCTAGCCCAGTTAGATTCTCTGGTTAAGGCGGCAGAGGAAGACCACCGGAATAAAGAAGCCGAGAAGGCGGAAAAAGAAAAAGCGGTCGAATCCGAAGAGGCCGACAGGACCCGAACGGTGGCGGGATTAACCGCCGAGATAAAAGAAATAGACGAAGAGATTTCAAAGTACCGGCATCAAGAATACCCAGAAGAAACCCGGGATATAGCCGCCAAGGAAGAAGACCCGGGGGACCCCCGGGGTCTGGAGGCTCTCCCGGAGGCCGAGCAAGAAATCTTGCGGGGGCACAGACAACAAAAACAGGACAAGCAGGACGAGCTAGAGGAAGCGCAGAAGTCGTCGGATATGGATGCCACAGATAACTACAAGACTAAGCTGTCTATCCACGCTCGTCTGATAGGATCAGGGGCGAACCCCGAGGCCATTGCTAAGGCCAAACGTGAGTTAGATGAAGCGGCCAGAGACATGGAAGCGGTTACGGTTACCCGTCTCGACTATCAACAGGCCCGGGATGCCGCAGAGAAAGCCTTGTCCAATTTGGAAAGACTCCAGCTTGTTCAGAGGACTGTTGAGGAGATCCGGGAGAGGTTGGGGGAAGATCCCGTGCCCATTACTCTCGAAGATACTATCAAGGAAGTTACCAAGGAACTGGAGAAAGAAATTGAGAACCACAGGTTTACCACTGAGGAGATCCACAGAAAAGGTGTGGAGCTAGAAGGGGGAAGAGTTTCCCGGGGTTCGGTAATACGGAAAGATATCGAAGAGTTAAAGGAGTTGATCGAAAAAGTAGGGGGGAACGTAGAAGACGCCAAGTTCGATGCCCTCATTATGTATCAACAAGACATCCGGGAATTCGGGTTGGCCGTACAACTTATCGAACTACCTGCGGGTCAAGTGCGGGAGGAATGGTTACGTAAGCTACTTGATGTAGAAGAAAAACAAAAAGGTCTGGACCCGGCTACAGGGAGGGGCGGAAAGACGCACAGCTTGGATCGAAAGGCGAAGGAAGATTTCATGAACTATCTTCGCTCCCGTTTCTCGGTGAAGCAGACTCCGGAGATTTCTTTGGAAGAAGTCGAGCAGACGCTTGAGAGATTCGCAGGGGAAATACCCTTGGACGAACAAACGAGCGAGATCACCCTGACCGAGGCTCAAGTAAGGGAACTGAAGGGGGCGGCTAAAACAAAAGTAGACCAGAATTTGGCGAGCCGTCTGGGAACCAAGACTGAGCTTAAAGGAAAAGATTTGACCCGGCTCTATACCCTTGCGGATAAAGCCGCTAAAGCCGACGGGTTACACCCGTCTACACGGAAGTCTCTAGAGAAACTTTCCGATCCTAAAAACAAAGAGACAGCGGAAGAGTTCCTGAAGAATGTAAAGCGGCGTAAGAAGCCTACCCGTGATAAGGCCAAGGCGCAGGCCAAGCAGCGGATCATGCTTCTTCTTGAGGACAAAAACAAGAAGGGCAAACTGTACAGTGTTAAGTCTTTAAAGCGGGCGTTGTCCGGGGCTAACCCCAACCTCAGGGGAGCGGTTGAGTATTTGAATGACCACTTTGAATCTGAATACGGTTCAAGTGGGGCAGCTACTGACTCGGTCATACTTAGAAACTACATAGACCTGTTACTTGACGATCTAGATCCGACTCATGACGACACCCGGGAGTGGAGACGGACCCGTTGGTCCCGGGAAGAGGGGGGCAAGCAGACCCCCACCCCCTTTAAGAATATTATCGTGCAACTTACTTCGGCCTACCGGATGAAGCTGCGGACCCGTGGCCCGGTAAAGATCCAGTCTATTGATGAGGGCGTGGAACAGCTAGATAACCCGGCGGAAATCCCCTCGGATCTTGTAAAGCAATTAGCTAGCTCATTGGTCACCACCCCCGAGGGGTACCAAGAAGGGTTCATGGGCTTTGCCCCGGGGAGCCCCAAAGAAGTTACCTCGGAAAAGATCCATGACCTACGCGACGACGAATTTCATCTCAGCATCCTCGACGCTCTAAATAACCCCCAAGCTACGGAGGCGATGCGGGCTATTTACCAGCACCTAAACCCCGAGGACGGGGACGTTTCTAAAATTCCAGTCCATGAACTGTGGTTAACTACCTATGAAACTCTCTTAAAAAGCCCCAAGGTCATCGAAGATATTCGGGAAGAAGCCCCCGAACTTGCGAGGATGTTGCAGAAGGTTTTCCAGTCTGGCGCGAAATCGGTAGGGCTGCAATTGGGTAACGAACTGATGGAGGTTATCGATGAGAATCGAACCGCGTGGGCCACTATTCTTTCTAAGGCCCTGTCGAGTCCGGAAGTAAAACCTAGGACGTTTACGGAAGCGAAGACGGGCAAGAGAATTACAGGTACTTTTGTATCCGCCCGGGGGGAGAGCATTGTAATAAAACCTACAGAAGGCCCCTTACAGCCCGGGGAAGGTTTTTTAGGAGCACCCCCCGAAATGCTCCCCCCGGTACCCAAATCTCTTGGGGGTGCGGTGGGTATTGATCCTACTTCTATCCGGATCCGCACGGGTAAGGGTAAGGAAGAACGGGAAGTCACCATACCTGCGGCCCGTTTGTCGGAAGAAGATCTCCAGTATGTCCGGAATCAAACCGTCAGGACGCCTGCTCACCGGGATCTGGTAAGCGAAGGTCTGACCCCCACTCAGGCCCGGTCTCTTCTTCATTACATGGTCAATGAAGACGCTTCTCTTAGCCCCCAAGATAGGCAACTTTTTGCGGGTGTTTTGAAGGCTCTGGATGAACACGGACAGTTCCCCTCTATAACCTTCCTTACCAATCCTTCGATATCATACGCTCTGTGGAAGGGGGCCTACGGGGAGAAGTCCCAGACACTTTACTTTAACCTTACCCAGAGGAACGCCCATAAGATGGGGTCGTTGTTACGCGGGCTCGTTGTTCATGCCGTGAATACGGTGCCCCAAGGTACCGAAGCGCACGCGGCTCTGCTTAAAGAAGGCCGGAAGATACGTAAGGTGCTCGCCGCAGAAAATATGCAGGAGGTATATCTTACCCCGCGCATGGAGCCAGAGCAGGGGTTGCTTGTCCCCGAGTCGGAAATCCGGGAGAGAGTTTCGGAACGGATGGAGCGACGATCTCCCGATGAAGAGGTGACCCCCGCCGAGATAGCGGGGCAGGTACGGGCAGAACAGAGGGTCGAAGACCGCAGGGCATTTACGTTTGCCCTGCTGAACCCAGAAGCCAGCGACCTGATGGCTCGTCGGGATACCAACTTCATAGACCGGATTGTTAATGTCCTCGCCAAGGTTCTTGGTCTCAAGGGGAACATAGCTAAGAAAAGGATTAGAGCATACGCCTCCCCGGAGAAGGGTTCCCTGTTCATAGACAGGCCACAGTTTGTCCGCTCGGATGACATGACTGTCCCGAGTGAGATGCGCCCACCCTTGGAGATCCTTGAAGGTTTGACCCCACCGGGGCACAGCATTATCTACACCCCGGTATCCAGTAACCCTGCGTTCACTTACTCGGGTGCGCCTAATACTATCTTCGTTAACCCGGAGGTAGTCCTCTCCATGGTCAACGGTCTGCCCCCTCATGCTATTGAGTCGGTGCTGCAAACCTTGGTGGACCATGAGTTAGCCCACCTGTCCAGTATCGAGGTGCTCACCAATGCCGACCGGGCGTCCATCATTACAGATATCAGCCCCACGGACATGGCCGAAGTCATGGCCCGTGTTCCCGAGGACTCGGGCAACATAGAGATTGCCGAAGAATACCTCCGCATGAAGGGAGAAGAGGCTGCGTATGGTGTCGATGGGGACAGGTTCGTGTATAGCGTTCTTAATTACGGCACAGGACTCAGGGCTCAGATTCTTCGTCACGTTGAAAGTGTCCTGTATAAGTTGGCCACTCGTTTCAGCAAGCGCAGTAGGCCCTCCCTTAAAACTTCCCTGCTCATGCAGAGGATCAAGGAACGGATGGATCGGGTTAAGCGTGGGGATATCCCCCTCCAACCCGTGGCCAGCCAAGACATCAACGATTATTGGGAACCCCTTAACGAAATGGGGGCCCAAGGAACTGACCGTGTGTTCTTCTCAGTTCCTGTGTGGTCTTCTGATGGTTCTCACATTGAGAACATGGACGAATTGAAAAGGAACTGGAAGTCTACCATGAAGAGGGAGCTTAACCTTATCGAGAAGGGAATCCAGTTTGCGGATAGCGCCGAGTCGGTATTAATGAAAGACCTGACTAAGCAGGTACACCGCGCCATAAGAAAAGGGTTGGTGAGCACGGAAACGGTTAACGCCGCGTTAGGTTCCTTGGATGCGGTCATTTCCCCCGAAGCACAGGCGAATCTCAATGCTCAGAGAGAAGCCGAGAGAGCCGCCATGGCTTCTGCGAAAGGGACCCTTACTAAAGATCAGGAGAAAGAACTACTGGAGAACCACACTAAGCGCATTGCGGAAACAGGCCGAGCCGTTGAGAAAGAACGGGTTCGCAAGATGCAGTTGGCCCAGATGGCGGTGGATAAGGCGGACCCTAATTTGGGGGCTACGATAAAAGCGTACCGTAGTGAAATCGCCAGTATGTCTAGGGCGGTGGGCGGTTCCAAGGGGGGAGCAACTAAACTTCTTTTTGATAGCAAGGCAGAAACCCACCTCATTCGTAGCTACGAATTCTTCCACTCTTCTGTTTACCGTCAGGCCATATTGGACAACGGCACTCTACCCGGGGTGGACGTAAGTAAATTGTGGAACGATGCCCTTGATTCAGTGATCGAGGTATATAAAGAAGAAGGCACCGGGAAGAAGCTAACCCCCGAGCAACTCCGGGGCAAGGCATCTACACGATTGAACACTTGGTTGAAGTCCCTTGCTGAACAACCCCCGGATTCTGTTCAGCCACTTAGTGTGCTTTCCAAAGGAAAGGACTTGTTTAAGGAAAGGCAGGATATAACTGACCCGATACAGGCTCTTCTCGGAGTGCGAAGACCGATTGCGAGTGCGATGCACACCCACACGAAGCTGGCTATTTTCCTAGCGAAGACGAAAGCCGCCGAGGATTTACGCAAGTTGCTTCTTTCTAGCGGGTGGGTTAAAACCGAGCCCGACTTCCCCAATAGTGTGAACACAAAATTGTGGAGCGAGTATACCGGGGACGAAGAATACGCACCGCTACAGGGTTTGTATGCTACCCGTGGGGACGCGGCTATAATCCATGAAGCTATGGAGCAATTGCTTCCGTTGAAAGCTGACAAGTCGGATAGCTCGGCGGACATAGTCCAAGGGCTAGGTGCGAAAGTGTGGGAAGGGGCAAAACAAGCCCCCAGAAAAATAGCGGGGACCTCTCTCATGATGAAGACGGTGGGCTCGGTAGGACACTTCGCCCGTAACGAAGGGTCCATGAATTATGTTCTGAGACCTTTGAATGGGGACTTCACTTCCCTGCTATGGTTCATCCCCGGCACGAAGTTCAGTGGGTTCCGTCATGCGGACCTTGCGAGGCAGGGCCTTGGGCTTGGCCGCATCAAAGATGGCGACCGGGAGTATGTAAGCGAACTGATACGCCGGGGTATGATTAAAGACGGCGTCACCGCCGGGTTGCTTGGGGATATATTCGACAACACAGGTGATCCCGTAATGCGAATGCGGGAGGACATCGAGGCTTGGGATAAGGGGGAACCCCCGGCATCGTGGATTAAGAAAGTTTGGAAGGGTTACTTCTCCCACCTTGGGACGAACCCAATTGCTTCCAAGCTGGGGCGCAAGGGCACCCCCCAATTCCTGACCCTCATCAACGAGTTCATTGATTCCAAAGCTAAGATTGGTTTGTATGAATTCGAGAAGAGCTTTCTGGTCAAAGTCCGGGACGAAATAGGAGGGGCGGGCCCCGAGTGGACCGACGAAGCTATATCCCAGAAAGCCGCAGCCAAGGTTCACGCTACGCTACCCGGGCATTCCCAAGTGTGGAAGCCTGTAAAAGAATTTACCGGAAGCGCGGCAGGGTTACTGGCTTTCCCATTCGCTCGATTCGCATCGGAGACATTGCGGGGATACCTTGGTACCGCCCGCCTTATTCCGCAAGAATGGGGGGAGGGGAACCGCATAGGTAGCAGCGTGATGAAGAGACGGGCGGCTATGCGGGCCGTTGGTTTCGTTGGTACCCAAGTGTTCGTTAGTAAAGCACTGGTGACTGTGTTCGCCGCCATATTCAATGCGCTCGGAGACGACGATGACGAGCAGGGGACTGGCAAATTCAAGAAACTAAAACGCGAGTGGGGGCGGGCGATGAAGCGAGGCTTGCCCAAGTGGATGCGTAACCAAACTGTGTATGTTAGGCACAACCCGGATGGGTCGGACACTATGCTTAACATGACCTACTATACCCCCCTATCTATTCTTCAGGACCCCACTAATGTATTCCTAGACTCGTTAGCTATGGGCGAGGGTTTTGATGAAGCGGCAGTGCGTTTGGCAGAAGCAATTCTAGTAGATGTAGCGGGGGAAGGGATCGCCTTCGGGGCCTTCCGGGAGATGCTCTCCAATTCTAATGAATACGGCCAGAAGATCTTCCTGCCCGGGGAAAGCGTCCCCGATAGATTCAAGAAAGCCCTTCTCTACACCTACGATGAAGCATTCAAACCGGGCATCCATTCCAAGTCTGAACAGTTCGTGAAGGCCATCCAGATGAACAAAGAATCTGACGATGGCACCCGCAGGTATAATGCCCGTAGCATTCTTCTGGGGGAGGGCATCGGGGTTCGTCCGCAGGAATACATGACGGACGAAACAATGAAGAAGTCGGCACGTTCGGTTAAGCGGGACCTCGACGCCATCAAGGCTATCCTGAAACCCCTCACTTCCGGGCGGCGTTTAAAACCCGGAGAGTCAACCGAACTTGTGCACAAGTATGTGGGGGCCTACAAAGATATGTGGAGGCAGCACCTCCACACTGCGGAAGCATGGGCCGAGTACACTGAGGACCCGGGGGCCTACGAAAAATACATGGGCTACATGATCGATGCGGGGCACAGTAAGTCCCGGACGTATGGGGTCATGATGGAGAAGACTCTTGATAGGTTTGTTCGTAACCGGGAGGGGATGGAGAACATATTCAACGCCGGGGAATCGTCCGGGGCCGAGGGAGGAGAGGTCCGGTTGGATGAATTTGTGCAGGCTATTCTGGAATACCCCGAAGGGATGGACCTGAGGGAGTAGAATCTGGGCACAAAAAAACCCCCACCCGGCGTGAACCGGGTGGGGTATAATTTAGAGTCACTCTATCTCAGTGACTGCCCATGTTTTATCGTCGCCTAGAAGTTCATCGAGGTTGCTCTCAATAAACTCCCGTTCGTCCGCAGAGTTGTGGCTAACACGGAAGCCGGATTCATACTCAGTGATGGTGGGGGAACACCAACACTTCATTGTCTTGGTTAATCGGTGCTTCCTGATGTCATTCTCAGGATGTACATGGATTATTGTTTTTTTGTCTTCGTAGTCAGGCATCTTCCTTGTGCCAGTAGTATTTGTTCAGTGCTTCTATCAGGGTGTCGTAGTGATCCAACCCGGTCAGGTCCAGAAGGAATTCTGAAACTGCCAAGCGGGTTTGGTCATCGTGGATAACGGTAGAGGATCTCAAAGTTCCCCCCTCCCAGTTAAACCATGCTTCATAGAAGAAGTGTTTCGGGTTGCCGTCTTTGTGGGGGCGGGAGGTTATACTAAGCAGCACCCCCGCACTTGTGCTCGTCTTGCGGGACTCAAGGAGGTGCTTCTCCAGTATGGATCTCTTGTATTGTTCTGGGTCTAGTTGTTCTGGATAATCATCGGGAGTTTTCATCTTTGTCTGGTTTTCGTTTACGCCCCGGTAAGGGGATTAGAAGAATAAATAATGGCATCATGTATAGTAGTAATAGAACTCCGAATACAGTCACGCCGATACCTTCGTTCCGGTAGATTGCCAAACTATTTCGGAAGGCTCGTGTAGTTTACCCCAGTTCTTGGACAAGAAGAACTGGATGCCCCTCGAAGGGGTCTTCGGTACCCGGGGGAACTCGCGCTCGAAGGAGTCTTTCGCTTCCCTGAAGGAGAGGTATGTTTCTTCACCCCCCATAGAATACAGCAGGATAGCCAGAGACACGGATCGGGATTGCCCTTGGTTACAATGGATAAGTATCTTGCGCTTGCCCCTACAGAACTTGATGAACTCAAGGAAGCTATCAAGCTGGAACCGAGGGCCCCGGGAGTCAACCAGATTGAGATACAGATTGTTCTCATCTGAAACTGACAGGTACCTCTTGTCGTGTTTGGGGTAACGCTTTGTTGGTTTTATCTTACCCATATAACATGGGAACTTACAGGCGTGGACTACTGGCAGTTCTTCCGAACCTTCAACGCAGTCGTCCTGACTTCCTATTCTTAACTCGTCTATCATTTGACACTGATCTTAGCAAACTCCCCCCATGGGAATCCCGATTTTTCTTTGTGGTAACTTAACCATAACACTGGGTACTCAGGTTCTTGCATCCTCTTGTGGTCTTCGCATAACCCATCGGTGAAGTAGATGAGAAGCAGCGGTTCAATGCATAGGTCTTCCGGATCTTCTTTTATCCAGTCGAACGCCGCCTTGAACGAGGTGCCTCCCCCACCAGTCATCTTCGTGGGGACAGTGTCCCCTGCTTCCAGAATGGTGTGGTCTTTGACTTCTTCCGCACACGATATCAAGAGCATCCGGTCTGGCTGGATGTCATCTAGGATGTACTGGTTCAGTTCAAAGAACTTCTGCCATGCTTCCTTACCGATGGACCCGGAACTATCGGAGACACATATGATGTCCCCGATCTTCTTGCCCTGTCGCCCCGGGGCAGCTAGCCCCGTGGTAACATACACCGCATGGTTGTAGTTGGATCGCCAACCTGACGCGCACCTCACCTCTACAAACTGTTCAGCTATTGCGGCCCAGTCTTGTGGTTTGTTTTGGTTACGCTCTTCGGCAATGCGTCGGGTAGCTGCGCTATCCACACCATGAGAGTGTGTGTCCAGTGCATCGACAACCATGAGTCGTTCGTTCAGTTCTTCTAGTTCTCGCTCCAGTTCTCTTTCTTCTTCAGGGCTCGTAGCAACGGGCTTAAAGGTGTCCCTTCCTCCTGCACCCGGTAGCTTCTTGTCCCCCGGGTCAGGGGTCTGGGCTCCGGGTTCTCCGGATTCAGATTCCGATTGCTCGTCACCTGATCCTCCGGGTTCACCGGATTCAGATTCCGATTGCTCGTCCCCTGACCCCCCGTCTCCGGGGTCCCCTTGCCCATCTTGCTGTTCGTCTGGTTGGTCCGGTGGGCCCGGTTCATCCCCCGGCCCCCCTTGCGGTTCCTGTTGTTCTTGTTGTTCCTCTCCATCTGGGTCTTGTGTTGGTTCCTCTTGGGGTTGTTCTTCTTCCTCGATGTTCTTCTTACGGAAGAACTGGTATAGTTGTTCGGTACTGTAGTTACCTGATAACTTAGGGTTAAGCAAAGCCCACTTGGGTATGGGGAATACCACCCTCCCCAACTCCAAGTTCCGCTTATGCATCATCCCGTTGACTATGTAGTCGGCGGCTTCGTTAGCTGCGTCCGGATCAAGGAATCTGGATAAACGAAACCCATGATTCAGAATTGCGTGCAGCCCTTCATGAACTAGAAGGAAAGCAACGAAGGCCCACTTGGGTAAGTTAAGCGCAACCGCAAGAGCGATCAGTTCTTGTATACCCTTGGGGTTAAGGATCAGGAGTTTGCCATCCGTGGCACCATAGTGAACGGGCTTACCATCCTTTACCGCAGGATGGTAGCCGTTCTCGTCCGTATACTCCCACTCCATGCATAGCAACTTGCTATGCACGCATTGCCAGTAGCGGCCTATCTGCCGCATCGAACGCCTCAGAGGATCATCTTTACTTAACGCATCAATACATACGGGTATCGCATCCGTGATCATATACCAATCCCGAGGGCAGCTAAGGAATCTTGGGTTACCGATTCCACCGTCTTCTCTGCCAAGCGGGCAGCTTCGTGTCTCTTCCAGTGGCTATCCCGTAGCTCGTCCAGATCAACATTGGCGATAGGCTCCAGCAATTCGATCACCTTGTTCAATTGCGGGAGTTCAATCCAGTTCATATTCTTGGCTTGCTCCAAGCGTTCCTTCAGTTTCTTGAACCTGCCCTGCTTGAGGGTACATTCAGACCCAAGTATCCCTACGATACCCTCGTCACTCTTGCCATTGCCTATGAGGTGGAAGAGCAATTGCTTGATGAGGTCGGACTGACTGTCCGACAGCATATCCCGCTGACTTCGTTTAACCATCGCCCTTGTCTTGGCCGCAGCTTCGTCACTAACCCCCTGCATGAGGGACGCCCCCTCTTGGGAGGGGTCCCACAGAACATGGAGTCGGTGCTTCCACCCGGAAGCTACCTCCTCGGCACTCGGGTAAACAACATCTTTGTGGGCGTCACCAAGATCTTCCTTACCTTCCTCTACAAGGTCGGAGTATTGCCTACGGACTTCCCCCTTCAACCGTTCCAGTTCATCATCAGACTCCTCGAAGATAGCTTGGGCGCTATCCAGTTGAGTAGCCCGGACGATGACTCCCCCGGTGAATGTCCTCAAACCCAACCGCTGTAACTTTGTCCGGGTTGTACCGAACAGGTTGAGGATGGCCCCGATGGGGGTCGATTTAGATTTGAACAACTTGGCGGTGGTGCTCAATGCCTCGGGGGATGCCCGCAACACAGTGCAGTTGTCCTCGGTGATCCTATCGTGGGTCACTTGGATCTTAACCCGGTTGGTTTTGTAGTAGACAGAGATGTTGCCAGTTGTTCCGGTAACCTCCTCTGGTTCTTGGGGAGGTTCGCCCCCCGTATTATCCTCGGGGATCTTCGCCATCTCCTGCGGCGTCGGGCCTCCATGCCAACCTTCTTCGGGGTGTCCATGTACAGCTTCCGCCATTACTTGGAGAGCCGATGGGGTATTGTTGGTTTCCATCTCTAGTTTCTCTGCGGTTCTTCTTCTTATTGGATTGCTCATTGGTTCTTGGCTTTTTTGTTTTCTTCTATTTTGTTTTGCACTGTCTCCATAGCGTGGCGAAAGCCTAGGACATACAGGACAGACATCTCTTCAGTTAGCTTCTCTTGGAACTCGGATATATCTTTTTTGGTGTATACCCTATGGGATAGTTTGGGGGTTACGATCTCCTCTACTATTTTGTCAGTGAGGTCCGCGTGTTGGGCGGCGTGTTTACTTATTAGTTTCTTCTGGTCCATATGATTATATGATTACTCGTTTTCATCTTCGTCTTCAGGAATATCTTCTTCCTCGGGCTGCTCGAAAGGAAACTCCTGTGATAGAGGGTCAGACCAACGGGGCATCTGGATCTCAATGCTGTTCGCACTGTAGTTGTCATCCTCAACCCAAGCCTCCCCGGCTTCGTCGTAACGGGCGACCACAATGGTGACATCGTCGGCCCCTCCCGCTAGTTCTTCGCCAGCTAGATCCCACGCTCCCTTGAACGTATCGTATTCCTTGGAGTCGATCATGCGGGGGCCCGTGAGTGAGATCCCGCTGTTGATTAGAACTCCATACTTTATTTCGTTTGCTTTCGCTTCCATAATTTCAGGATGTATTTGTTATGCCCCTACTAAGTCCGCCCATAACTTGGGCCTCCGGGAGGGGACATCAATCCCCCGGCGTTCAGCGGTAGCTAACCCGTAGGCCGCTACCTCTGGACTGAATCTTTCCATGGAGTCAAACACCCAGTCGAACTCCCCACTGTGGAGAGCCTCCGGGATATCCGCTATGCCCGAGGTGGCATACAACATGGCCCCACTCGCCAAGACGAATTGCTTCATCTCTTCCTTGGGTACCATGAACCCCGTGGGGTTCGCCTTCATCTCATCGAACGATATCTTGCCGTCCACTACAGACAGGTATGCCGTCAATGCTTGGGTTGCTTTCGAACCCACCAAACCCCGGGTGGCTGTAGCACAGGCGTCCCGGCTGCATAACCCTTTCTTACGGATGATCAGGTTCTTCATGACCTCCTCCCATGTGCGGGGACAGGGCTGTGCATTCGGAACATACGGATCGAAGTCCTCAGGGTCCCCAAGGAAATGATTCTGATGGTCCTGCTTGGCCCCGACAGTAGTGCCATAGGCAATGAACGAAGGAACGTGGGTTCCCGCATACTCGGGTATGCTATCCCCCCACCTCCACCAGTCCCCGGGATCAGGGATCAGGGTCATGATAACCCCACGGCGGCTCTCCGGGATGGAGAACTTGCCAACGGGGGCCCCGTCGCAACGTCTGTTACTGGTCTCACCAACTACCACGTTGGGCCCGATGATGTGGGAACCTAGGTATCGATGCCCCCCACTGGGGGGAGCTTTTACCCCGTGCCCCGCCGCACGGACTTCCTTGTCCCAGTTGCCTACCTCATCCCAGATCCAGTAGATATGTTTATCACCGACCCGGTCAATGGTAGGGATCTTCTCAGGTTGGGAGAAGATCATCTCCAGTATCTTCCCGCCGTCTGGTTTGTTGTTCCACTCGGGTAGACCCAGACCAGTCTGATCCATGGGGGGCCTGCCCGAGAAGTTAGACAACCACACTTCCTCAAAGCACTCGCCTGCTGCTTGCTCCATGATTGTGGTTTTGCCGCATCCGCTACCCCCGAATACCGTAATGGAAGTTCGGGAATGTTTTTGCAATTGCACCTGCTCCTTTAGTTGGGCAGGAGATACTGGGTTCTCATCTTTATGTTTCTTTGACATAGTCTTATTGGTTTTCGTCTTCGTCTTCTTGGATTGTTACTTCCCAGATCTCTCCGGGCTCGGCCATAGCCTTGGCCTTTCGTTCAGTGTCATACTCCTCGCCTGTGAAATTACACAGGGTTGTGCTGTGAAGGTACCTACCTTCACTGTCGGAGTAATGGATCGTGAATGATTTATTCGTTTTCATGATCTTATCGGTGGTTGTTCGACACGTTCTCTTGATGTGTCGAAAGTTCTCTGGTTAATCGACACGTTTGCGCCTGAGAAGGAGCAACAGTGCCAAAAGTAATAGGGCTATGTATGCGAGAGGGTCCATAGTTATGCAACAGGTTGTTGTTCTTCTCTGTGTTCTCTTTCCCAGTTGGCTTTACGGATTGTGTCTTCCATAAAATGCTTCGCCCTCTTCGCAGCCCAACGGTAATCGGTGGCCCGATCATAGACGTTGGTGCTTAACCCGATGTGGGCCTCCACATCTGCAAGGGTGATGGGCCTTGGGATGCGGGGGGTATCGCCCCCAAGGTCATAGAGGAAGGGGGCTTCTTGCATTACCTCTATAAAACGCACCCGAGCGTAAAACTGGGGGGCATTCTTTTTGGTGATCTCACCTATACCCACAAACAGGGTGCACCAGATGAGGGTATCGGTAACTCGGTTTATATGCCGGTCCCCCGCTTCATCGGCGGACCAGCATACTTCCTTGTGGTTCTTTATTTTTCCTAGGTTCCAACTTAATGGCATGGTCTTGTTCGGTTATGGTGTTTAGTTGTTGGGTTCCAGAACGAAACCCGTCTCGTCTTTCTTGCCAAGACCCTTGGCCACTAGGCCCGGGATCTTTCCTTTCGGATCTTTAAAGCGGAGATCATCTTCGTCTCCATTGATTACTTCGATCCCCTGCCATTCGTCAGGCAAGCGATCCCGGAAGACAACAGCTACGTTGCCCCCGGCTTCGCATAGCTCCCGGACAAGGGAGTCCGGGGTCAACTCACTGCGTGAGAAAGTAAGGTCGTAGTTGTCGGGCAACTCCCCGGACAGGAATGCCCGGAACCTCTTCTCATCTTTAGTGTAGTCGTAGAACTGGAGATGAGAGAACACATCCGGGATGCCCAGCTTGTGCCATGGCAGATCAGAGGTGAGGTTCAATCGGAAGCACGCCCCCCAATCATTCTTCTCCGACCTCTTCTCTGCACTGATGATCTCCTTGCGTAGTTGCAGGAGAAACTCAGCCTTCTTCTCGAAGAACATCTTCGTCTTCCTGATCCGGGCATCCTGCACCGAGTGCATGATCCCTCGACCAGCGGTGTTGAGGCAGGCATCCGTACACCCCGGCGATGCGTGAGAGCAGACGTTACGTCCTGCCAGTTTATGGGGAGCGAGGTGTAGACCAAAGGTCTTCCATCCTTTCTTCTCCCCCTTCCTTGTCTTGTAGTTGCCGTCGTTTAGTAGTTTCATTTGATAACGTAGGTTATTTATTCTGTTGCTTCATCGAGTTCATCGTCAAGGCTCTGGCCCCACCTCTCGATTGCCCCCCAAACTTGGGGGAGAATCGTGTAGTGCTCGCCCTCGACCGCACCTTCCTTATAAACCGAGTCGAGGCGGGGGTCCTTGAGATACACATTAATAGATGTGGCCTCTCCATGATCCCTCCATTCAACCTTAACGGTAGATTTCTGTCCGTTGAAATCCTCCCAGTCGCCAGCACTATTGGGGAGACTACCAATCAGGTAGCACTCGAATGATTTAGTGTAGATTTCTTCCATGATAACGTAGGTTATATGATTGCCCCCTCACCCTTGCAGGTCTTGCACTCAGGGTTGATGGGCCATGCCCCGAACTCGTTCTTGTTGCCCCATTGGTCTACTTGCGGATGGTCGTGGCAATCCTCGCAACCGTGTGTGGCTTTCCAGATCTCGTCGGCTTCGTCCTCAACGGACTGCAAAGCGTCTTGGAACTGGTCGATGGTGAACGGGTAGTATAGACAGTGGATTTTGGTTCCGTCGTCTACGCCTTCAACGATGGAGCTTACAAGAAGAGCTTTCGGTTGGTCTGGTGGCTCAACTTCTGTAACGTATGCTCCACAGGAGGTGTATTTGTAGACGTTACGTTGTAGGTTCTCCAATGTTTCCTCTCCATGTCCCCGAAGGGACAGGAGATCTTGTATGTTGTATACTGTTTTCAATACTGGTTTCATGATAACGTAGGTTATTTGTTACGGGCTTCCTTGAGAATGGGCACCAACTCAGGGTACCACCGCTGTAGGGATTCAAGGGCCATGCCCCGGTCCGTCTCGTCGTTGGTGAACAGGTAGACCGGGATAGCCGCATCGCAATCCTCCTCGTACCAAGGGCAGGTAGAGTGGCCAGTCGTACGGGCTTCCTCGGGGATGAGATCCCGGAGGTTGGGGTCCACCCACACACCACCGTGGCTTGCGGTTGAGCAGTGCCAGAGGCCGGGGGATATCTCAGTTTTGTGTTGGACCTTACCCCACCACGGGGTCCAGTCCGGTGGGACCATCCCACTTGCTTTCAGGTTGTGTTCAGTTCTTATTTGTTCAGACATAATAATTCAGTGTTCATTCAATAAAGAACCACCCGTTCCCGTCCATGCCCTCTTGGGATTTGGCCTTGGCTTTGCGGAGGATGTTCCGCTTCAACTCCTGCCCTCCCTTGGTTGAAGGCTTGAAGCCTAACGCATCTTGGATCTTTTGGAGGGTGCGCTGGTCCCCGGAGATTGAAAGACCTGTGAGATCTCTCATCAGCTTGGCCGCTTCCAAGAAGTATTGCATCTCGGCAGGTGCTTCTTCTTTAAGTTTCTTGAGGGCTTGTATCTGTGCCTTGGTTGGTTCCATAATGATTCAGGTTGGTTGGTTCAGGTTTCGGGGTTCACTTACATTGGGAGTCTGCTGCGCTTGCAGCGTGTCAATGGTGCGCCCCATGCGGACCACTTCACTCTCAGCCCATGCCTTGTGCCCAAGGTTGGTGCTGTCGTTAATAATAAGGATTAACATCTGGGCTGTTGATGCCCAGTTCGGGGCGATGTTTATTGTTTCAGTCATAGTATTCAGGGTTCAGGGTTAGAAACGGGACTCTACTGGGTGTTAATGCAGACCACGCCGAAGTCAATCGTCCCTTCATCGTAAGAGACAGTGACCTTGTAGTCAGCGGGGACAGTGATGAAGTGACCGAGGTGTGGGTTACGCTCCCCTCCGTTGCGCTGGAATGTGCGAGCATACTCTGCGGGAAAGATCCCCAGCATACCTGCGTCAACTCCGTAGTGCCGACCTTCATCATCAGGGTAGTACCCATCACCATAAGCGGTGGTGGATACAGCACAGGTCACCCCGTCCTTCAGCGTGAACACTCCGTTCATCTTATCCTTGGGGTTGTATTCATGCTTATCCATAGCTTCCTTGCTAGGAAACAGGTTGAAGTAGCGGGTGTAATCAAGGACATCCGTCCACTGACTCATGTCAATAATGTAACATGGGTCACCGACCCACATCTCTTTAGTGTTATTGGTTGGTTCAGGCGTATTCATGTTAACGGTCGTTGTCCTTTGGCTTACACCCCACTCCATCCTCGTCTAGGCTGGGCGGTTCTTCTCCCCCTCCCCCAATACAAATCCCCACCGGGGATTTTGTATCCGTCTTCCAGACACTCACGATGTCTTCATTAGTGCTGTCATCAACGTAAACGGTAGTGCCGTTATTAAGATTGATGTATACAGACTCGTTGGTTCTTTTGTCTATTGTCATTTTGTTTTATGGTTCAGGGTTCGGGTCTTCTTACGCAGTTCGGTTGCCCTTGTTGATGCTTTGTGCATCTCCTCCTTATAGAAAATGTGGGCGTCTCCAGAGCTGGAGGATGCGAGGAGCCGGAAGCTCTTCGCCGCTGCGTCGAGCATAGCTATGTCTTGTTTCATTTGGCTGCTGTTCATGGTCATTGGTTCAATGGTTCAGGGTTAGCTGTCGAGGGAATTACCTGAAGATCCATCATGGCCCTCCAAAGTCTCCCCGTTTTGCAGGTGCAATCCTCTATGTAAATGTGTGTCCACCGTCTGCCCGCTGCCCCTGAATTTATTTCACGGGAATGGAGTTCGCGGAGTCTTTCTTTTACACGGGCAACTTGTGACCCGTTTATTTCATACGTCATTGGTTCAGGGTTCGGGGTTCAGGGTTCTCTTCACTATGATGTTCTCTTCTATCATTGGTTTATTCATCTACTCCATCTCTGGATTCAAACGGGTGGGTCATATCGAAGTACTCGTCTCCCGATAACCTCCCACTCTCCCCCGACCAGATCAGCAGATCTATCTGCGAATCAGAAAGGCCGGGGTAAGCTAGCCGGGACAGGTATCGGAACGCCCGTTCCAATCGCTTGTATTCCGCATCGTTCGTCGGGGTGCTATCGGGGACATCGGGAATCTCCCGGTCCCGTAGCCAAGCAAGGATATGGGTATCAAGCACGGCGTACTCGCACCCCTCCCGGGTATGGAGGAGGAAGAAGCGTGCCGTCTTATTACCCACACCGTGGATAGCACGGAAGTCGTCTAGTTCTCCGTTCGCAAGGTCCAGATCAAGGGACTGCATGATGCCCTTGGTGAGTCGTCCATACTGCCCGACCTTGCTTGCGACCAGTGCGTTATGCACCCCAGTCTCTCCGATAGATCGGAAGTAATGGAAGGGGGGTTCTTCGCCCAGCTTTGCAGCATGGAGAAGTCTACTCAGACAACGGGAGGCATAGTCGGAGTTCTTCCCGGTCACGAACATACAGAAAAGCCAGAAGGCTTGCAGTTGGTTTGTGCCCCGGTTGAAATCCGTAATGTTACCGGGATCAATGGTTGTTGCTTTCATGATGTGATGTTGTGTTCTCTACTGGGAAGCAATGTGTCCCATTTGCTTCTCGATGTAGTCCTTAAACGCTTTGAGTTTGGAGAGGTGATTCTGCCGCTCCTTGAGTGCCTTGTTGTAGCTTTCATAGCTATATGGATCTTCATCCAGCACGTAGTAGTCTCGTGAGTGGAAGACACATCCGCATACGGCGTCCTCCAGATCGTGTATTGCGTGGAGTATGTTGGTGTTCCCCTCCAACAATTTCTCCTTGGATGTGCCCCCCATGTGGACGGTCGGCATCGGATACGGAATATCGTGGGGACACTTGAGAACGGGGTGGTCCTCAGTGAAGTGGTCCCCCACACGGTGGGGGGGCAGTGTGTTCCCGCAGTCATTACACACGATCCCCGTCACGATGGTTTCGGGGTCAAGTTCTGTTTCGTTGTTGCTCATGGTTACAGTAGGTTGAGTTTGTGATTTTCTATTTCTGTTTTGTTCTCGTAGCCTAGGGGTCGGAAGTTCCGGGCTATCTCTTCTGGCATGGCGCACTCAAGGTTAAGTACCGCCCGTCAGTTTTTCCGGTTGGCAGGGGTCCGGGGAGGGGGACATCCCCGCTTGTGGTTTCTTTCCGGTAGGACAAGTCACAGTATATGAGGAACTTCCCGATGCTGAACTGCACTACCATCTTGGAGGGCATTCGGAAGTCCGCTTCACCATCTATGGTGACCTCGATACTCCTCGGGGTATACCTCACCTCGTTCCGGTATGCTTCGTAGATCTTCTGCCCCAAGTAATCCGGGACCGTGAGGTGTGCCTCAGGGGGGCGTCGGAGTTGGAAGGGGGAAGCAGTCTTTGCGAACAGGTCGGAAAGAAGTTCCATTATCGTTTCGTAGCTATGCTTCATCGTGGTTTAATTGTCGTTTGTTATTTACTCTGGATGCCCAACTCACCCGGATGAACCCGGTAAACTGGTAGGGAGGGGGTGTGAAAGGATGAAGGTAACACTGTCGGGGGTAGAGTTTGGCGGATCAACATCACGTTGTTCTCCCTACCCACAAGGATGTAGCTAGCCCCGTCAGATAGACGGGTAACGGTATCCCCTTCGTAGATATCCCAACCCTTAACGGACTTACCTAAAGCCCTACGTTTTCTTCTTCTTCTCACTCTTCTTCTCCGGTAGGATCTGCTTATTCAAACGGGCACGTTCCCTCTTGGCCCCCTCGTTCTTTCCGAACTTGGAGTCAAGGATACGTAACCTCTTCTTAGGAGAGAGGGCGGCGGTGTTATCCGCCCGGGCTTCTGCTTCTTTTCTTCTCTGGTGTTGTGGTTTCATGAGATTATTCGATGATGCCGTGGTATCCATTGTCGGTGAATGGAGCGAAGGCTCCCTTCACACATCGCAGGAGGTCAGCAAAGTTATGGAGGTTTTCAGTTCCTTCGGAACGAAGAAGCCCAACTCTCTCCTTCGGTGTGAAGCAATCGCGCCATACTCTGTTGGCTTCCTCCTCTTCCCTCTTGGAGTGGTGCTCTTCGTCCAGCAAAGGATAGTCTTCAATGCTCTTGCATATTCCCTTTGCGGTTTCCCACAGGTCACTGTCCTCGGCTACGCACAGTGCTTCCCACCATCCGCAAGCCCAGTGGCCGAAGCGGTGGACCTCCACGTTTCCACCACGCTCACCCCCTAGTCTTTCAAGGGCTACTTCCCAATTTGATTTGCTGATGAGGCCACTGTCGCGAGATTGAGTAAGCACAACGTGCCACTTTTCCTCGGGCAGGTAGCCCAAGTAATTCGCAAGGGAGTCGCCCGGTGCGGGATGATTGATCAGGTCTATTAGTTTATTCATAACTTCGGTTATCTGGTGATGGCGGCGTACGCATCGATCAGGTCTTTGTAGTTCTTCTCTGTTTCATCCATAGTTTTGCCCACTTGGATTATTGCTTTTCTTATGTCCGCCCTAAACTTCTCGACATCCATAGAGGATTCAGTCCCCTTGGCGAGCTTATGTATTTCCTGTGCGTATAGCTGGAGGAGCTTTGTGACTAGCGTCTCCCAGCTTTTAACAGGGGCCATTGGTTGTGTTTTTGTTTGTTCACTCATGACTTGTCCTCCCTATCTGTGAGAAGAATGCACGTAACCGTGGGCATCTCATCCCCGCCTCGGGTATCAAGAAGATCCCATCCACCGGACATGACCTTGACATCGTGGGTAGGGACGTAATCCCCCCGACCCAGATCCATGAGCCCGCCCCCGGCATCACGGCGCAGGATATCCACGCACTGAGGTGCGCCCCCTTCTTCATACGGAAGGAAACAAATACAGATCTTCTTACCCTCACTGGTGAGGGTAGAGAGTGTGCTATACCCATCCGGGATATCTATAAACAGGTGGGGGGCTACACTTTCGTTGGCCCACCCGAACTTCTCGGTATCTAAATCGGCAAGATCCTTGCGAGGACCTATCCATTCCAGAACTTTACCGAATGCTTTGAACACTACTTGTTTGCTCATGACTTGTCCTCAAGTTGTTTTTCAAGGGTGCGCCATTGCCATTCCAGCCACTCACAAAACCGGACGGTCCACCCATTGCGGCGAACATCACCGCCACAGCAGAGGTGACACCCCCACCGGAACCGTGACCAACGGTCACTCTTATATTCACATCCGTTATGCCAGTGTCGCCACATCCAATACAGGATTCTATATCTTAATCGTTTCATGACTTGTCTTTGTTGAAGGGGTCCAAATCAAACTGGTCTGCAATCTCCCGTGAAAGCCACGGGCTCATATACTGAGACCCTTCATTCCCATATCGAATACCGACTGTGAGCGTGTGGTCATCACGCCCATACAAACGGTAGGCATCCAGCTTGGTGGTGGACTGGGTTAGGTATTCAACCTTCTCCAGAATGTTTTCTTGGGTCAGCCGATCTTCCGGCTCCAAGTGTTTATGCGTCTCCGTAACCAAGGCCCGGATCAGTTCCCACAAATCAAGGGGAACTGCCTCGGGGTGATGTTTGGTAGTCCAGTGTCGCGAGGGCTCAAACCCAAGCATCAGGATGCCACTTGGTTCACTCATGACTTGCTCCTTTCGGCACAGAGGATCGCTTCGTTCTCAAGGTAATCTTCCGCGATGGGAAGGTTGATTAGTTCACCACTAAGGTACGCCCTAGCGATTTGTTCTGACCCACCACGAGTGGGGAGTCGCTTCAAGTTGAGAGGCTCACGCCTAACAACTTCTTTTACTTTCGTATCAGTTGCTTTCATCTTGTTGAACCGGGTCATGCCCGGGGTCGCCCCGATAACATAGGTTATCATCGAAGCGACACCGAACTCCCCGCCCCCATATCTATACAGGGACGGGGAATCAGGGTTCAGGGTTCAGGGTTCAGGGATCAAAGGGGGGAGTAATGACTACTGGTGGCTTTCAAAATGATAACCTGCGTTATCCAACCAGTCTCCTCGTAATCATAAACTTCCTTGATCACCGCAACAGGGTCCGGGTGGAATTCAGCATCCACTACCCACAACTCAGGCTCACCCTCCACCACCACCGCAACAAGGAGTGCACCGATGGCGAGATACACCGAACTGTGGGGGGAGAACCGGGAGATCCCATCAACGCATCGCTTCTCGGGTTGTTCGCTGTGAGGGCGACACTCAATGGTATACTGTAATGGGCTAAGATTCATTTCGTATTTCATAATGTGAACGGGTAATGTCCCCGGCGAATAACCTAGGCTATCGCCGGGGACAGGATGATCCGTTAGGCCAAGTTCTTCTTCATCATGGCTGCTTCAAGATCCGCTTGGATACTCATGGCATCACACTCAGCCAACTGTTTGTCCGCCTTGGACAGGGCCCCCTTCTTCGTGAGCCGGGGGAGATTCCTATCGCAGTATTGCTTCGCAGTAGGGAGGTCCAAGCACGGCACTCCGTACTCAAGGTTCGGATGCGTGACCCGGACCTGATTAATGGTAGGTCTCCAATCCCCCGGGGCCGGGAGACCGTGGACGATTACCAACGTGTATTCACCATACTGGTGATTGGTTGTTTTCTTCATGTCTTTGGTTATCAGATTCGACCCACGGGAGAATCCCATGAGCCGAGGCCCGACAACGGAAGATCTCCCCGGCAGTATCACTACCACCGGGGAGATAACATCGGTTATCCCTCGCCCTCAATTAAACGAGGTGAATGCCACGTTCAGGCATCGGATTGAAGGGGAATCCCTGCCGCTGCAACCAGCGGGGCGGGTTCATCAGGCGGCACCGGAACACGGTGAGCCCGAGGTAGGTTCCCCGGTGCTGGTAGTTTTCCTTGCGGCCACAGGCGCAGCAAACCTCTGCCTTCTGTGGTGCGGGACCAGCGAGTGCAACTCGCTTGTTCTTGCGTTCGTTTTTTATCTTCATAACGGAAGTCTTGCCACAATCTCATGACAAGGGAGAACCGGGAGATAACATAGGTTATCACTCCGCTCTCCCTAACCATGAGACACACAACCCCACACCCATCGCTCCAGAACTTGGATGGGTGTGGGGTGAGGGATAACATCAAACCCCCGGGTTATCTCGCCGCCACTTGCGGCATTTCCGCTGGTGGAAAACTTCAAGTAGGATGGTAGCGGGAACCATCACACTCACACTGAGCCACACCAGATAGGTGGACCCGGAACCAGAGTCTGCAAGGCCAAGCCTCGCCAACTCACTGTCAACGTGGAGCCCGTAGACTCCACCGAAGAAGGCAATCAAGCCTCCCACAATCATCGCAATCAATGCGTATTCTATTCTCATATCTTAGTCCCGCATTGCGGGGGAGAACCGGGTGATAACCTGCGTTATCTCCCGCCTCTCCTCCACACCCTCCCCCCGGTATCCGGGGAGAGGGAGGAGGGTTATTGACTCAGGACTCAGGGTTAGACAAGGAGGCCTTGCAGGGCCTTGACTTCCAGGAGCAGGGCGGCTTTCGCCTCCGCGTTTGCCTTGGTGTCCTTGATTGCCTTGACCTTCTTGATGTTACCCTTGATGGAGGTGAGGCAACTCTTGTAGGAAGGCTGGGGCTTGTTGGCCTTGTCCTTTCCTACCCGGCCGAACACCCCGGAATTGAGCTTCCCATGTCCTGCAGCTTCATAGGCTACCCGGCAAGCGGTTACGATCTCTCCCCGCTCGAATGAGACGTGGAGCATAGCCTCCGCTATCCGGGGGAAGTTGATTCCCTGCGTTTTAGTGTGAACCTTGCTATGGTAAAGGTCCCCGGTCCGGACCCCATCGATGAAACGAGCAACGACAGCCTCAAGAATCTCTGGGCGGGTAGCCTTAGGATTCGCGGCAGTTGCTGCGTTCCAGATTACGATGATCTCGCAAGCGAGATCTGCTGTAGACAGTTCTCCGTTATTGTAGGCGGAGAAGGCCTTTGTCATTTCAACTAGTTTTACTTTCATGTCAAAACGGAGGGCTTTC
>Ga0080013_1000490_pt1 | contig 56052 bp, 77 predicted proteins | sample ETNvirenome_6_85_FD_69236 | JGI IMG/M metagenome (GOLD analysis project Ga0080013, IMG submission 69236) | Marine viral communities from the Pacific Ocean - ETNP_6_85 (SPADES assembly) (version 2) | ecosystem: Environmental > Aquatic > Marine > Oceanic | place: Pacific Ocean | collected 2013-06-19 | reverse complement strand
TCGTGAGTATCTGCTTAAATGTATAAAATTTTGATATAGGGTTGGTAGTTCGTTCATTTAGTCTCCTTTTCTTTATTTATGAATTCGTACATGCATTCAGTATTACAAAAATGTTGCTCACCAGAATAATCTGGATTATGTAAATGTATAAAAGGATTTTCTGTTTCTTTTGGCAATTGTATGGGAGATGTTTTAAAAATCTGTTCCTTATTACAATTATCACAAACATAAACACTTTTTATTGACATATATAAATTCCTTTATTATTTAATATCCGTTTTAATCCTTTATTCCATGTTGTTTTAACAGGATTCCAACCATTCTTATATTTCTTTTCCATATATTAATGCACTAGGCATATGTTTCTCCCTAATCCAGTAAATGTTACAGTGTATTCTGGATTGATAGCTTCTATCAATCTATGAAATTCTACTAATGTGGGATAACCTCTAACTTTTCCTATATCTACCGCATCATCTACTATAATGACTGATTCGTTATTAAAATATTTCTTTATTATTTTTAACTCTTGTACTAGGCAAGAAGAGTTACTTGTATGTGCATCAAGAAAGAACACACATCTTTCATCTTTTATCTTATGTCTCAAATCTGCTAAAACTTTTGGTGAGTCTCCATACAACCAAGACACATTATCATTTGCAGGGTCAGTCTCAAATGCGTGTTGTCGTTTTGACACAAAGAAACTTTTTTCAATGGTGTAAACCTTATCAAAGTGTTTAGCCATAATATCTGTAGTGCCACCTTCTTCTGTGCCTGTCTCTATAAGTATCTCAATATCTTTTAATCCTTTAATACAATATTGATATCTAAACAATATTTCTAAATAGACATTGGGTACTGATAAAACAACAAAGGGGTCAAACCATTCTGATTGGTCACTATCATACCATTCCTTCACTCTTTTCTGAACCCATGAATCGTGAACTTGTTTATATATGTTTTCTAATAGCATTAAATGAATTCGTCATTGAGTTCTGGATTCTTTACTCTTTCTAAATATCTGTTCATTACATCCTGTCGGCATCTATACTCTTCACATAGAGAATGTTCTAATGCAGTAATCTTTTCTATTACATCTTTCTTTTGTTGACTCTTCCAGATGGTATGCAGATTATTATCATATATATTGCCGAATATGTACTCTGGTTTTCCGTAGAAAATGTTGCAAGGAGTCACATTCCCACATGCATCAATAAGACAATAGAAATGAAACGCATGACATTCTTTATAAGTTCTTGCTTGATCTAATCGTTCTAGACTCTTCACCCTCACTACTGTGGTGAAATTTTCATCATCTAATTTCTCAAGTCTTTCTTGTAAGTTATCTCTTAGATATTGATAGTTATTTATCTGATAAGAACTACTAGGGTGACAATGAGCAGGTTTCACTTGAAAGTTGTGAACACCAATCTCTTTTGTAATCTCACCAAGTCCTTCTATCTCATTTATATTTTCAGGCATTAGAAGAGTTTGGACACCTATCTGTACATTATGTCCAGATAATTTAACTTCATGTGTGCAAAACTTTATGTTGGAAAGAACCTTATCAAATTCATCTCTATGTACTCCATGAATACTAGAGAATGTTTCTGGAGTTCCTGCATCAACACTAAATCGTAACCAAGATAGGTAAGGCAATGTTTTTTTTAATGTATTTAAGCGTGATCCATTAGTAGAAAGTGCTACCTTAATTCCTAAGTCATGTGCTGTCTTTACAAATAAGGGTAAATCTTCATGTAGGGCAGGTTCACCCTCTCCTGCAAAATAGATTGACCTTACACCAATTTCAGAAGCAACTCTCAATGTCTTAACAAACACTTCTGCATCAAGAGAATCATTTTTATGGTTTATCCAATCAAGAGTACACTGTACACAGCGATGATTGCATTTATTTGTTATTCCAACTTCAATATGTATAGGATAACAAAAACCTGTAGTTTTCCAAAGAGCAATCCTTGTAGGATGCAAACTTAATTTGTGTGTGTCAATTTCCTTAATTCCCAATTTTGTTCTCCCAATAAGCTAATAAATCTTTGAGTGTTCTTTCAGTAGAAATAACTGGAGACCATCCTGTAAGCTCTCTCATTTTATCACTGTTTAGTATCTGTATAGGTATATCTATTTTACGGACAAGACTTTCATCAACTACCTTCTCAGCTTCAATTCCTGCTAACTGCAACATCATATCAATGTAGAATTCTATTGTGTTTACTTTGTGACCGCTTACATGATATATCTCACCATTGGGTATTTTACCATCCATGTATTTTATCATCAATTCATAGTAAGCTATTACTACATCTCGAACATCCATCACAGCCCTCTGAGAATTAATATTCCCTACTTTAAGTATGGGTTCTTGTAATCCTTTTTTCATCTTTGCTATTTGTTCAGCATCAGATGAAATTGAATAACAAGATGGTCTACCTGCTCCTGTATGTGATCCTGCTCTCACAATAAAAGCATTCAACTTGTCCTTTTTTGTTTCTTTAAGTATATATCTGTCTGCTTCAGCTTTTGATACTCCATAAGGATTGTTTGGGAGCATAGCAAATGTCTCAAATATTTCCTCTTCTGAACATTCTCCATAAACTTCTGGAGTAGAGCATTGCATTATCACACTACCTGTTCGAAACACCTCACACAAATTCATAGTTCCTGTAGCATTAGTCTTATAATATAACTCAGGTTCTTTAAAGGATGTTGGAGGGTGTGTTAATCCTGCTAAGTGAAAAACACCATCAAAATTATATTCTCTTAAATATTTGAATGTTCTTATATCGCATAGATCACCCATTACATATTGAATACCATCAACTACACCAAGAGGAGAATTGTGCAACATTCCATATACTTCGTGATCATTAGCTAATAAATACTTTGCTAAGTAGGGAGCTACAAATCCTGATATGCCTGTGACTAGAAAACGCATATTAGTTCTTTCTTCCATTCCCATCAACTAGATTCTTAATAATTAATATAAACTAAATAACTAATTTATATTCCTCGTTTATAAACATAAAATGTGCTTTCCCATTTTTCTACAAAATTCCACTCTTTTTTCCAAATGGGTTTTGTCTTCACTTGTCCTTCATGACTCCTAGCATACATATGAATATTATCTGTTGTTTTAAGTATCTCTACAAGATATGGAAAGCTAGAATCAGGTATTCGTATTTCAGAAGCCATTTGTATAATTCCACACCAATCAAAAAGATGTGTCTTTGGCAACTTAGTAATCTCAACTATAGGATATTGTGCTTTAGTAATAGCTTTCCCTGCACCCCTATGTGCTAACAATTGATAATCAGTAGCAAAATGATTGCACACAAGAGAGAACTTTTCTGGAACACCTTCTAAAACCTTATTTTCAAGTATTCCTTCTCTCTTATAGTTTCTGTTTATTTTGAAATAGTCTTGCCAATCTTCCCATCCACCAGTTTTAAATTGATCATCAGCATATCTATATTTTGTCTGCATGACATTGAAACCAAGTTCTTTTCTATGTGCAAACTTAAAATAGTTAGTAGATTGATTGATATTTAATGAACGAATTTTACTTCTTTTCTCTTCTGGCACATTCCATATAACACCATTATGAATATAATCTTTTATGTATTCATACTCTTTATATACTGGCCAGTACACTGTATGACCTTGTTCCATCAGTTTTACAGCAATCTTTTGACAAAAGAAAATGTCCCCGAATCCTGCATCCTGCTCTATTAGTATGTCCATTAAGTTCCTATTCTCTCTGCTAAGTAATAATATATAGGACTTTCTATATAGAATTCTGTTTTTAACAGAGGAAGTAGTTTCTTACTGTAATCATGATCCTCTCCATGATCTTTATCTGGAAATCCAACTTGTAACGCAAATTCTCTTTTCACTGGATTCAAATGATTGGGGTTTCTAAAATATTTTCGTTTACCCTTCCTATCTGGATCAGGTTCATCATACCAGTGTTTATACTTCAATGAGTGGTATGTTCTTTCTTCTGTAGATTGTATTTCTTTACGAGTCATTAAAAGATGCATACCAACCACATCTATACCAGTTTTAACCGCTTCAAGAACCAGAGCAATGTAATCGTCACTGACTTTATCATCATCATCTATGAATGCTATATACTCACCATTGCATCCTTTGATTAATTCGTTTCTTTTCTGCCCTGTAGATTTCTTCCCGTTGTCTATGTTAATGCATATCTCCACTCCCTCAACTAATTGAGGTTCTAGAGATTTTAAAAGTTCATCTAGCATTTTCTTTCTGTTTGTTAGAGAAGGTATAAGTATTGACAAAGTATGTGTTACATGTTTATTCATGGTATTAGCAATCCTTTCAGTTTATCATGATCCTTTTGCATTAACTCACCTTGCCAGTTTGTCTCCCACTTAGTTTCATCTCCTCCAGATTTTGTACGAGCTTGTCTATGGGTTTCATCTTGTGCCGATTTCCTAGCCGCAGGATGCATATGTTCAAAATATAAATCCTCCCTATATTTTCTTCTGTCTATCCTTGTTGCCAGTACATCAATCCAAGTATCATGATAGAACACATTAGTAAGCATTTGAACAAATTCTCCTAAAGCGTCTGTCCATCTTCTATGAATAAACATGTGTGTGGCTAATTTACCATGTTGAAAACCATCCTCACCATACACCATCACCATCTTGTCACTGAACTTATTTATTTCATCCAGCACTTCTACATCCCAATCTTTTGTTCTGTAAATGAAATCATCACTGCTCATTTGGATCACATCACCAGTAGCTTGTCTCCATGCACTATTCCAGTAGTTGCCATGACATCTTTGTGCAGAGATAATACAAACTTTTATATCTATTCTATCTGATAATGGAATTAATGCTGTAGCAGATTCCATATCATCATGATCAACACAAATACAAACTTCAATATTCTCAGGATATCTTACTGTTTTAATAATTGATTCTACTAATCTACACAAATCTTTTGGTCGTTTACGAGTTGGCATAACTATTGATATAGTTTTAGCCTTTTCTATTGTATTCTCTTCGTCTGTCAAAACTGTTTTCCTCCCACAAACCAATTTATATCTCTTGGTCTAGGTTTTCCATGAAAGCAAATCACATCTACCATAGGATGTACTTTATTTTTACAATCTCGTTTATATGAAGCTAAATTAATATGATCATTTATTGAGTGTATGTAAATATTATTTTTTTCTAATCTATCAACAATATAATCTTGTTCCCATTTATCATATTTCTCTATATAGTTTGTAGGTAATTGATCTAGTATAAAACTAAAATCACCATGCCAAGCCATGATACCAGAAGCAAATTTTCTTTTATCACTAATAGCTTCCATCATCCAAAAATGTTTCTTTGCATCTGAACTAAATTCTATTGCTTTAAGTAATTCATCTATACGATTAACGATTATAGTATCTAAATCAAAATAAACTACTTGTCCTTTAATTTTAAAAATTTCTAACTTCGCCCAGTATGTTTCTAAACCAGTTGTTAATGGCAGAATTTTGATATTATGTGCAACATCAAATTTCTCTAAGTTAGTAAGAATTATAAATTCAAATTCATAAAGTGAGTTCCTTCTTACATTCTCATACAATTTGTTTGCATAATCCCAACTATAGTCCTCACAACTTTTGAGAACACACACTACTTTAATCATTACAACATTCTCCCACAGCTTCTTCTAAAGGCATTTTTTCAAAGCCCTCTATCCTACTGGTTAATGATGTGGGAGGAAGTTGTCTTGACCATTCGCACCTGATATCTCTGCTAACTGTGCTCCACAGATACCACTATAAAAGATTTTCACCAAGACCTGTCCGACATACAGTTTTGGAATCTCTATGTCGTCAACAATTAGTGGTTCATCTATGTCGTCAAGTATAGCAGCTTTAAACTTCACTCACTACCTCCTCCAATGGTCTCTTTGGTATCCAATCCTCTGGTATTATAGAACACATGGTACTATTCACTATCTCCACTCCCAATGTCTTAGCATCCTCTGCTATATGTTCAAAAGATTCCATATACATTGGATAAGGGTCTCTTACACTAAGGTCAAGTTTGTTTTTATGAAGATTATGCCACCAATTCCTTCCCTTATCATCAGGCTTCATATCAAACCCTAACAATACTACCTTAGTAGCTCCCAACAGAGTAGCAAGATTAACAGCACTCCCTCCTGAAGACCAGTTCCACGATATACGAGTTCGATAATTCTTACCATCTTCCAACCCCATCTTCTTTCCTCTTTCGAGAACCTTGATTGCTGGTTGGTCAAATCTCATCTTCTCACAACAACAAGCTTTTAACCCTCCAAACTCAGCCAACTTTTCTTCATTCCAATCAAACCACGGAGGGTCTCCGAACCAAACAATATCTACCCAATCTCCCAACAAGAAAGCACAATTCACGCCTATCACTTTCTTATCTTCTATCAACTCCAACTTCTCATCTAATAAAGAAGGAGCTCCTCCTAAGATGTAAACTATTTCTCCTTTCCACATCTCAGGCACTTTCCAATACTCCGACTTCACTATTCATCATCCTCAGGGTCAACTCCTTCGCTTGCTATCATCTCATCAGCCTCATCTTTAGTAAGGAAGTCTGCATTCAATTTAACTCTTGTCCTCTCATTGATTACATCATATCTTCCTCCGCCCTTATGCTGTTTCTTCAACTGTTTCTGTATTGGTTTTGCTTTCTCTGGTAGAACATCAATCCTCTCAAACTTATCCATAAAAGCTGCAACACGAGAAGGAGGGCATACCAGAACATCTCCTACTTCTACCACCCTCTTCAACCTTTTACCCTTTATAGTCAAATCCTTGTTAGTCTTGCCAATGATGTGCTTACCATAACCTCGTCTAAGTCTAAACTCGCCTGTTGCTTCTTCTGCATCTTCTGGTTCAAAATCCTCTCTCTTAAAACTTTTATTCTTCTTCATTACTAACTCCTTTTGGTTAAAGGCTTTCAATTTAAATAGGATGTACAGATTGGTTACTGCAAAACTCCACATCCTTTTACGAATAATGAATAACGCCAGACCGATTACTTTGGTCTTTGAAAACCTGTGGTACAAGAATGGTCATCACTTTAAAGTGAACCATCATTCCACCATCAGTACTCCACTCAACTGTCTGGATTGGTAAACCTTGTACCAATCTAACAACATCACTCTGCATACTAATCAACAATACATTAGCAGAAGTCATTTTATCAATAACTTTTAATTCAGTTATATTCTCGACCTGCAAAATTCTCTGTCTTATAGTGACAGGGTAATTAGTTGTAAAGTTCTCATCAAGATTAGATTCAATGTTAGTTGCAACATACATCGTGTACGGTCCGTATTTCCTATCATTAATAGCTGCTTGTTTCATCGCTATCGTATCAGTCAATATGTTTGCTCCAGTTGTAGAAGCCCAAGCCGCAGTCACAGAACCAGTATTCCTATTAGCATGGTCTTCATAACCTCTAATAGTACCAGTCTCACCGGACGGGCCAGCCGTGTATGCACTAGCTCCCTGAAAGAGAATCTCTTCAGCTTTCTCAGCGACTTTTCTTGCTGCCATTTCTGCCATACGAACATCAACGGACTGACCGGTATTCCTACTAGCTGCTATTTCTCTAGCACTGAAACTAAAGTTCTTAGAGATGATAGGTAATGGGAGATGTAAAGTATCCCACTCTGGTCTATCTCTTTCAGTCCTATTAATTCCGTCCATGTTTAGTTCTGCATCAGTAACATCACTCTCATCCTGATACTGCAACATAGTCTGATTAAGACCATCAGTTTGATAAGTGAGTCCTTTAGCTTGCAAGTCAGCAATCCCCTGCAATCTAATCTGGTACTCTCTCAACACTGCTGTGTCAATGTTCTTCCAAGCGTCATAAGTAAGAGTAGCATTATTTCTCAAAGAACCAACATTCATATTGTTGGCTATAAGAGTGTGTGCCATATCTCCACTTGCTCCACCAAGAAACTCATCAACAGTACCTACACTAGCAGACTCACCCATCTGCTCATTGTAGTTTCTTAGATTATGTCCTATATTTGCCATCGTTAAAATTTCCTCCAATAAATAAATTAAAAAATACTTAAACTATCACACATTTGACCAACAGGTCAAGTGAAGCATTGTCAGACAAAGCATCAACAGCCTCTAACGCATAAGCGAAAGGAGGGTTAGTTCCTGTATCCCTTGTCTTTATAGTACCGTTAGTACCATTAGCTGTCATAGCAGCTCCAATAGTAGCAGCTTGACCATCTTCCAGTTTCAACTGAACAATGTCTCCACTCTGTGCCTTGTACATCTGAATGTTGGTGCTTGCTGTCCAACTTGTACCGGTTTCATCTCCCACAAGAGAGTTCTCTATTGCTATCAGCTTTTCTGGATAAGTACCAGCAGCTTCAGCAACGGACTGTGCTCTAAAAGTAGCAGCACCAGCCACCCTCTCCATGATAGTACCAGGGGGAACAGCTGCTGCTGTGATTAATCCCTCAAGATACATCCCATTTCCTTTTAATACAATCGTTCTATTGCTAGCCATTAAAAAAACCTCCTATAAAATAAAACTAAAATTAACTAATCTAAGCACTAAGATGACTAAAGTCTGGTGTGCCATCTTTGTTCCACTTTTCCTGTGGAATGTCAGGGACTCCACTACCATCATCTTGCCTCTCATTCAACTTCTTCTGCTTTGCTTTTTCAACTTTACTTCCATTACCAGCATAATTAACCTTCACAGGAGTCATAGAAATTATGTTCTCCAAAGTATCGAAAGGCATGGCCTGTAACTCTTCTTCACTAAACTTATTACCTTCAGCTTCAAGAATAATCTGAACCACATTGTCTTTCTTTTCTTTGTTAGTCTTAATGCCAGCCTCAATAGATTCTCTCAGTTCAGGACTTGCTTGTTCAAGTAAAGCCTCAAAAGTTACTTCTTTTACTTCCTCTTCTCTTGTTTCATCCACTTTTGAACTCTCCTCCATTTCGCCAATCTTAGTTTCTAATTCTTCCACTCTGGTGTTGGCTTTAACCAGAGCTTCTCCATCCTCTTGACACTTACAATCATTCAATGTAAATGTCCTCTCGAAACTCTCATCTGCCATGTTAGTCAATACCTCTCTGTCTTCTTCGACATAAGGAAGTGACTCATTAGCAATAAGAGCATCCACAGCTTCAGTCCGTTCCATATTACTCTCCTCATTAATTGTTAGAAATTCTACCTTCTCTTTTACTTCTTCAGGAGTACCTTTTAGAGAGACTTCATCATCTTTAAGTTTGTAACCAACTTTGAACAACTTAGATTCATTATTAGCTACTTTCTCAAAGACAAAACTCTTATCAAAGACCTCCCGTAAGAAATGAGCAGTTCCTTGTTTATCCATATCACTGACAACCTTAAAGAGCTGTTCTCTAATCTTGCTATGTGATATTTCGTTTACCCAGAACCCCACTTGTTTCAAACTGGTAAATAGATTAGAAGGCAATTCAATCTCCGTCCTCTCCATTACCACAATCTTTTCATCTTTCACATTTGCTTCACCTCCCTCTCTAGTTAAACATCTTCCACATCCGAACTCTTTGTTCACTCTTACTCCACAACCTGCATCAAAATTGCATGCCCCCTCAGCATTGGGAAGTAATGCAAGGTGGTCTGGAACAAAGTCTATTAATGTCTCTTCAAACTGTTCTCCATTCCACGTCCCTGGCATTCTGTCACTACCAGTAAACAACCCAGTGCTTACTTCCATCTTTCTACCCAGAGACAACATTTCTAATGCCTCAGGAGACAGTAATTCAATCCTTTCCTTATCAATCCATCCTTCTCCCTTTAATTTACCCCTTTCATATCGTACATTCTCAAAAGTGCCTATTGAATATCGTTTTAAAGTGTCAGGATTGTTTGCTGTTACTGGTACTCCCCCATTATCTTTTGGGTGGTCAATTGTCAAGGGTACTCCATTCCAATTTTGTGCTGTACGGTCTATCTCAGCTGAAGGATAAAATCCAGCCCCCCCTGAACCTTTATGTACACCCTCCACTAACGCAATTATTGGGACTACAAGAAAGTTTACTCCCTCTTTCTCTTCATTCTTAATAGTAAAATTTGTGATGATGTTGTTAACGTTGTAAATCATCTTATTTTTCCTTTTCTTATCAAAAGCCGTCTTACAGACACCCCCTCTTATCTTAGCATCAGGAAATTCCTTCACCATGACCTTATTTCCCATACATCGAGAAAAGAACTTGCTTCTAGGCTCACCTTTTTGTGGCGCTGGTATCGGCATCTCGTTTACTCTTTTCAAACATACTACTATATCACTTGTAACATACTACTATATCACTTGTAACATACTACTATATTGTTTGTAATATAGTGCTATATCACTTGTAACATACTACTATATTGTTTGTAATATAGTGCTATATTGCTCTATTATTTCCTTCTGCTAAACAACCTCCAAATGAACTTCACACCTTGGTCAAGAATATTAACTACTCCTGCACTCGCTCCCAACGTAGCAATAGCACCGTCAACAGTCTCTGCATTGCCGCCTAGAAGCCCAGTACTCACCCCTGCTCCTATTCCTGAAGCCATTGTCCTTCCGAACTTCTTAACATCGAATTCTTCGCCCGACCTCATCTTCGCCACGTACGTTCCCATGCTAGTGCCAACCGCCGCCAGCAGCCCGATTGCCAAGTTTGTTGCAAGTAGACTAAACATAGTTTCACTCTCCATTAACGTTTGTTAAAATAAAATTAGCTTGTCGGAGACGAAGTAGACACTTTTTCTCCGCCCTTTGTATCTATCTTGTCAGCCTTAATGTCAATACCTTCCGCCAAGCAACCAGCTAAAAACATCAAAGCCAAACCACATACTACAAACATCAGATACTTTTTCATTTGTTTCACCCCCTTCATAAATATTGTTTTTCTACATACACCACATTTCTGGCTCAGTAATCATATTTACTAATTCAAGCAACATCTCCTTGTACCTCTTTGTAAATTCATCATCATTATCATTAATATCTACTTCAAATAATTGCCAACTTTGTGTTTTGTCAGGATACTCTTGCCCTAGTATAATACTAACATCTTTAGTCCCCTTGATAACAAACAACACCATCTCTTTTTTATTACACACCACCGCATGTTGAACTTCCCGATTGACATAGTGTATATGGTTGTTAGTATGGAAAATCTCAACCCAACTCATATCTACACCAGAATACTTAACACATTCAGTATCAGTTGCTCCCTGAAATATTGGAGCCTTATTATCACCTGCAAAACAATATGTTACAAAAAACGAAATAACTATTATAAAAAGTAGTGTAAGTTTTTTCATTTAGCATTATCACTCCATATCACTTTCAAATTCTATATCTACATCTTCCTCTCCATCATAATCAGTTACTTCTGCATTGTATTTATATAGTCTAAATTTATGTGGGTCTGTTGCTATTGCTTCGTTTATTGCCCTTTCTAAGAACCGCAACATAGGATAACCAGTTGGCATCTTTTCATACTTACCCTTTATCTCTATATAACCCTTAAACTCTATCTGCCAGTTATATAGCTCTTTTTCTTCGTCAATATCCTTTCTCTCTTCTTCTTCCATCATACTATCACCCTCAAATCTTCTGAAACAGGATTAAACTGAATAGAGGGGGTGCCTATTTCTGACGGAGGATAACCTGCTTTTTCAGCATACCCTGTTCCCCCTAAAGTATATACTTTTAAGAATGTACCTGTCATAACACCCCTCCTCTTTCTTGATATAAACTTCCCATATCTATTAAAACTCAATGCTGCTGTTGGGTCAACAGGCATATCATGACCATGCCCTACCATTACAACATCGCAAGTGTGCCAATCTGCTAATAACTTTTCAAGTCTATTTACTTTCCCCCCTGCCGACCTTCCTGCTATATTGCTATGAGTTACAAAGATATCAAAAGAGATTTTCCATGTACTCTTCTTCTTACTAATAAAGGATAATCGTATTACTGCAGCATCGTAAAGCAATTTTACAACAGGATTAGGATAAGCACCGAGATTTTCTGTTGCTGTTTTAGATTTTCCCTTTATCCCGACCTTAATATCATTGAGATGTTTCCACATATCATACAAAACATCATAATGATAATGCTGCCTTACTGTCTCTTCATGATTACCTCTTAGTAATCCAACACATTTCTTTCTTATAGGGTAAAAGATTTCACTCATTGTCTCTATCTGCTCTTGACAAATTCGTTCAATACTTTCGTTCCTGTACTTCCTTGCTACTTGTCGTATGTCAAAACGCTTATCTGTAAAATTTATTGCTTCTACATAGTCTCCCATACCGACCCAGTAATAAGAGTCGTTATGTGCTATTTTATCTACAACTTTTTGTAAAGCAGCTAAATCACACCCTGCATTACCTTCGTGAATGTCTCCCAGACCTATCAATGTAAACCACTCATCAACACGCCGAGCACATGGAATTGTTATCTGGTTAAATTCCATAATAATAAAAAAGAATAAACGCAGTCAATCTTTCGGTAGTCTTCATTTACAGAATAATTGTGTCTATCTAAAGAGTTCAACCGCATCTATATTATTTGTTTTAGATGGCACAAATAATTAAAGCCCGTTATTCATAAGTTAGATTGTTTCTACTCTTACTTCTGAAACAGATACTCTGCTTAATCTTGAAAACAATAGCGAAACAGTCTTTAAAAACGTTAAGCCTTCTTTTGTAGTGCACCACTTAACATCACCATTACCAGTGGGTGCTAGTATTCTTGTAATTCCCTTCTCATCTTTATTAGGAAAGTAGTCTTCTATATCTTTATCAATAACAATTCCTTTTTTTGCTGTATAATGTACTTTCCCATCAAAGTCCTGCTCACCTGTTTCTTCATTATAATGATAAAAGTCTACGTAGTAATGTTTCATTTTTTAGTCCTTCCCTTTTTTAAGATGTTCCTATGGGTCTGTAACATAACTTGTTAAATCAAATTCAGTTGTTTCCTTTATACCTCTAACTTTAGGCTGCCCTACAACCTTAGTGCCAATTGGTAAACCTTTTCCTATATGCTCCTTTCTCTCCCTCATAATTGCTTCAAACACTTTCTCAACTTCCTCTGTACCTCTAACCCTAAGCTGTCCTCCAACCTTTTTATATACCTGCTCATGTGCTAAGTATAAGTCATCATAAGTTTTTACATTCTTCATTTTCAAAACAGTTTGTATTGATTCTACTCTTTCTATAAGCCTCTTTTCAATGCGTGTAGTAATGCTTAGCCCCGATGCATCATGTCGTCGTATTTCAGTTAAGATATTCTTAACTTTCTTTGGAGTTAAATTTAATATCTCGTTTCTTACTTTATTAGAAATTTTAGCTGTGTTTCCTATCAACTTCTGCAATCCAGTGTGAGTATTTGGAAACATACACAACCCATTATCTATTGCAAACACTTCTTTTACTACTTTAAGACCTTTATAATCTCCTTTTCGTACTGTCTTAAAAGTAGCCATATAATTACCACTATGTCTATCATTATTATCTAAGATAAAATCAAGTATTCTTAACCTCGCTCCCTGTTCAGTACCTGAGTAGAGTTGTAAATCATTTAAATTTGGATGCAACCTTTTCCATGCCATTTTCTCAGCTGCAGTAAAATTGCTTCCCACCTTAGCCCCTTTTTTGTCTACCCATTTTTGTGCAGAACCTACTTTATTATGCAACCATTTATGAGTTGAGTCGCTCACTTTTCCTTTAAACTTATACATGGCTGTATAGGGAACTGAAACTTCTCCGCTAGCCATTCCCATTTCTGCTGCTATTTCATACGCAACTACTTCTCTCTGTGCCATTGCTCCATGTACAGGAAACCATTTACCCTTTGGCTCTCCAACATTAGGTTTAAAAAGTGCACTAGGCCCGTCCTCAAACTCTACCTTTATACTTTTATTTACTCCTGTATTAATACCGATAGTGCCATCTACTGTAGATGTAGGTGCAAAAGGTATACCCTTCGATTTCTCAACTTTCTTAACTATGGGTTGCTTGACTTTCTCAACTTTCTTAACTATGGGTTGCTTGACTTTCTTAACAGGTTTCTTTTTAATATACCAGTCTTTTCCAACTTTCTTTCTATAATAAAGTTCTCTTTTTATCTCTTTTGATATCTTTCCACTCCAAAACCATCTCCAGTAGCCTTTCTTTAATAATTTATCTACTTCTATCTTTCGCTTTTCTTCTATAACTTTATCAACTCTCTTTTTCCAAGAGGGAACTGGTTTCTCAACTTTCTTTTTCCAAGAGGGAACTGGTTTCTCAACTTTCTTAACTATGGGTTGCTTGACTTTAATACGTTTAACTACAGGCTTCTTAACAACTACCTCTTCAGCTGGCCTCTTAACTCGTCGCCGTCTTTTTCTACCTTTTCTAGGCACTATCGGTATAGCAACACAGCGACAATTCGGATGCAAAGGTATCTCGGGTTCTATTTCATCTAACTTATATATTCTTCCCTCTCTCCCTTCACATCTAGGACAGACTCTATTATCTCCTGCCGTCAACCATTCAGCTTTTACATAAACTTCTTCTATTCCATAAGCCCTCATCTCTGCAATATTCGCTCCATGATGAGCTCTAATAACTTCTGTTCTTGCTAATGTCCTAGCATTAGTCCAGCCTTTTTTGTCAATTATACCTCTTCTTTTATTTAATACATCTTTATAAGCCCCTTTTATCCCAGCAATTTCTCTTGCTAATTCTCTAGGATTACGACCCTCTGCCATTCCAAGTGCCATCGTTCTTGCTATCGGAGCTTCCATCGACTTTGTTATACCTTGCATTCCTGCATAAGTTTGAGTGTAAGCTAGTTGAACTCTATCAACATGAAAAGGAACATTGAACACTCCACTTAAGCCTTCTGCCGCAGCTTCAAAAGAAGGAATAGACATGCCCTGTTTTCTTAGCTCATTTCTTGTTCTCTGAACTCCCTTTTGATAAGCTGACCTGATATATACGTCAGACCACTTTCCTTCTACCATTCCAAGCCTTTTAGTAGTATATATTCGGGGACTATCACTTACTGACTTTTTATATGGAAGACCTTGCCTTGTAAATACTTCTATCCCAGCTCCCTCTTTGCTTAATATAAATTTATTGTTCTGGTCTTCTAACCAGTCCATGAACTCTGGTATTTTATTAGGGTCATATCTACTTCTCCATTGAGCTGCTGTTGCATTAACTAACAATATATCAGATAAAATATCTCTTTCTAACAAAGCTCCAGATTCAATATGTTCTCTAACAACATCTTTTAGAGCACGAAATCTTCTATCTACTTCTGCAACAAAACGTCTCCTAGTAGATGTAGTCCTTGTAGGGTCTACGTTTGTTATTAAGCTTAAAGTAACTAAATTATTTTCTAAGCATATCACACACATATTATTTAAAATACTTCTCCCATCGTCTCCTCTCCATCTCTTGGGTTTCTTCCTCCCTTTCCCTATGTTCTCTGCCTTTATAACAAAAATAATTGAATACCCATTTAAGTAAGAATATGATTATCACTACTTCAATAATTCTAAAAGTCAAGTCTATCATAATATCCTCCCTAATCAAACAACATAGGAACGAATGTAGCTATCACACCAACTAATGTTCCTATCGCACCTGTATAACATAGAATCTTCGTGGTGTTAATAGTCACCTGCTTATCAACTTCTGCAACCTTATCCTTTAGTATCTTCATCTCCTCATTAACTTTAACAACAGAAGAAGATACTTTCTCTCCCAAAGTATTTAGAGTCTTTTCCATTAATTGTTCTTTTTGCTCCATCAAGGCAATATCCGTCTTGATTCCCTTTCCACCATTCCCAAATAAGAAACTATCTACCTTGTTCAGAAAATCATCTATCCTTTCGTCCGTCTTCTTCCTACTAACTTCATTAGTCTTAATAAGGATAGTCACATCATCTAGCTTTTTAGTAAACGCTATCTCCAAACCATTTATTTCTTCCCTCACCTTATCGCATTTAGGATAGTAGTTAAACCCCTTGTTCTCTCCCCACCATTTCTTCATACTGCTTCATCTCTCCAAGCCTTCAAAAAGCTGACCATGGTTACCTATGAACATCATTAAAAAAGTGTCTCCAGCGTCATCTGGTGAACCTGAATAATTCAAATTTTGTAAAATATAGTCACCACAGCAGATTAAGACAGTTATTGCTAAGATAAATTATTAATTCGTTCAATCCTCTCTTTGTCGTATTTAGGAGTAACTCCACTGAGAGTATAATTGTGTTGTGTTCTATCCCTCAGTTCTCCTACCTTTGACTTATTCCAATTATTCACTCTCGAATAATAGCCAACAATCCTAGTGATGCCTTCGCAAACAACTGACTTTCTTTTCTGAGTAATAACATCTATAAATTGAGTTGCCCTCTCTACATTAGAAACCTTTGCTACTATTTCTTTAACAGATACTTCAACATACGCTCCTTCTTCACCGTCTTCACCTTTGGCTTTGGAATGGTCTCTAATCACAAAGACCTCTTCCTCTGCAGGAGTTGCTGTCCCTAGTATCTCCAAATCAGGAGATAACTCAACAGCTTCTACAAATAATTCTATTGCTTTTTCTACAACACATTCTTTGGTTTCCAACATAATTTGCAACTCCCTTCCTTTTTGAGTTTAAAACTATCTTTCCTCTGTATGTGGTGACTTTAATCTATAGTTAAATTGCAAAAAACCTTCTTCTCTCTCTTATCCAAAAAAAGAATAAACCTGCTGGTAACATTATCTCTCCTCCTTTTCTTTATTATATGGAATCCAATGTCCACATCTCCCTGTCCACTCGTCAAACTTATAAACAACAGTCTCCTCCATGATTGCTACTCTATCCACACATTCATGGGTCTTACATTCTCTCTTTGATGGACAATCCTCATTCCTACAGTTCAGTGTTTCAGCCATTCACTCTCCCCCTACTCCTCCATTTGTCCTTGTTGAGTAATATCTGCCAATGCCTTATCCCTCGCTATCTTATTCTTCCCCTCTTTAATCAAACTACCCTCTATCTCTTTTCTTATCTCGGCTTCTTTTTCTTCATCTTCTAAATCATCTTCTAATATTTCTCCCAGCCTCTCATCTATCTTTTCTATAATCTCATCATCAAATCCCATTACTTCTTTGAGAAACACCTCTGGTGGCATTACTTCCTGAGCTCCCATTGAGTTACTATAAACAGCAAGGGTCTTAGCCTTAGTCTCAGCCACCTTCGCCTCTTCCTCTTCTGTAGGAACTGATATATCAGGAAACACCACTTCGTAATCTTCAGAGGGTGGTAAAACACCAAGTTCCATAAGGCGGTCAATGAAAGGGCGAACCATCATAGGAACACAATGGTTAGCCTGTCTCTCCCTCACCTTCTTCGTCCAAGCGTTCTCATCTCTATCACCTCCCAACTCACCTCTCTCAGCTCCTACAAGTATTCTCTTTGGAATGTTTCTGGCTCCTGCTATCAATGTAATCAATACCTCAACGGTCTTGGAAGGGTCAGCCACTTGTGGTGCTAGATTCTTAACATCCATTCCTTGTAGCTTGAGTGTTCTATTGAAATCGTGTATATAATCATTTATCTCATTGTTCAAGGAAGTGGCGTCTTGGTTAGGGTCAAACTCTGCATCTTTATCAAGTATGAAAGCCATGCCTGGGAATGCCCCTCTCCAGAACATCTCTCCACTACCCCCAGCCACTAAATGTAATCCAGCAATCAGATTATAAACATTCATCAGCCTTGGAGTTCCTAATATATCGTCTTCCAGTAGCTCGTCTGCTATATGGATAACCCTAGTCCAATGTACCAGATTCTCACTCACTCCACCTTGTGCATTAGTTACTTTCAATGAATATACGCTCGGCAAGCCATACCTCTCATTAGTTAAATCCTCTTCGTATTTCTTAATAGATACATTGTCCTGTTTGTATGGTCGAATGTAGAGGAGTTTAGTGGCAGAGTCTACTTCTTCTTCCAGACTTTGTTCGCCATCAAACCCCAGCAACATAATACCAAACTCTCCGATACCACTCAGTTTATCAATCCTACTCATATAATGCCAGATTTTTCTCTCATCTACCAAGTCTTTACATGCTCTCTCAAATTCGGTTTCTTCTCCATCTGCTACATTCTCTGTTATTTCAGGGGGTTTTTGCCAACACGCATCTACAGGAGCATCCACCACCCTCTTTGCTATATGCTCCCTTGTATAGAACGCCCAGTAATGATTAAAGTCCAGTTGAACTGGGTATCCCAGAGCTTTATAAGTATCTCTGCTGTCATCTTTAAAACTTAATCCTAGTCTGTTTGCTAATTGTCTTCGTGTTGTCTGTTGATAAAACAGGTTGAGCAATTCGCCCTTTGCCTTGTTAGTCAATAGGTCAAACTTACCATTCCCGTCACTATTCACTTTTCCACTCTTCTTTATTCTATTTGTTGTTTTAGTTGCCATTTACTTCTTTCCTCCCCATGTCCCAACCCTCGCTTTCTGAGCTATTAGTTTGTTGAACGCTCCTGCAGTAGCATCCACACTATCTTTATACTTACCGACAGGGAATGATTCATGCTCATATAGAAAGTCTTTGTTCCATTCTGCTTTTAATAATGATACATTTCCTATTTCCACCTGATTTGCATACGGTTCAGCCCTTACTTCTTTAGCACCTGTCACTTTATCAGCTCTCACTTTAAATCCAGCTAATCCCCTAATTGTATTTTCTGCACTTTCTTTTCCCCCACTCCCGGGTTCTTGTTCAACCCACACGCTAACCTTTGTTCCATCCATGTCGGCTGTCTGTCTTATTATCCTTTCTCTTTTACCTGCACTCCATTGACCCTTTACTCTATCTGCAACTATAAAAGAGCCATCTATCATCTTATGAACCAATGCACCTGCCGTAAAAGCTCCGCCATCTTCTGTTCCTGCTTTGTCCCAATATCTAATGCTCCTCACTATCTCCTTTTCATTAATTGCTCCCGCTATCTGAAACTTATCTATCTGAAACATTCCTCCACCACGTGGAGCAGGTCGTTGTTGCAATTGTCCTGCAATTGCGTATTCTGAAACTAAGTCTTTCTTTAAAGAGCCTAGCGCTTTTCTATCATACAATCCTTCCCAAAGAGGCTCTCCCTCTTCTGTTCTGGGGTCACTAAATACTGATGTAGTACAGTGCCTATCTTTTTCATATTCAGCAGGCAACATGAGATGTACATAGTCTAATTCTTTTTCTAATATATGCCCCGTTAAATCATTCTCGTGTAGTCTTTGCATTACTATTACTTTTCTGCCTGTGTTTGGATTATTTAATCTTGTAGACATAACTTCATCCCACCACAGTAACACTCCATTCCTTTTTAATTCCGACTCCGCTTGTTTAACATTATGGGGGTCATCCACCACAATGTAATCTCCCCCCTCACCTGTCGCCAACCCATCCACAGATGTAGATAATCGGTAGCCAGTTTTATTGTTTTCAAATCTTGTTTTCTGGTTTTGGTCTGAAGTGATAGCAAACTTATCTGACCACCTAGATTGATACCATAATGATTGAATCAACCTCCTACATTTTAAAGAATCTCTTGTAGACAAATCTTGTGCATAAGAAGAAAATAACCACCTAGAAGTAGGGTTATTAATCCAGACCCAGCAAGGAAAAAACACTGATACTGCTAATGATTTCATGTGCCTGGGAGGAATATTTATAATAAGGCTTCTAATTTGACCTTTTGTTACTGCTTCTAAATGGTCACAAATAGCATCAATATGCCAACCATGAATATATGGCGTTGCAGGCTCTACTATATGCCAAGCTTGCTCTATAAATAAATTAAGAGAATATCTTGCTCCAGTTACACGAAGTAATTCTTCATCTACTTCTGTTTTAATTACCTGACATTCTTGAAAGTCTTTTGTTGAGTTTAATAATTGTGTCAACACCCAATTTCTCCTTCAGTTCTTCAGATGCTACAGTTAGTTCAACTGTATTATTATTTAATTGTACATTTGTAACGTGAGTATCATTTATTAGCTTTCTATATTTCATTAAATTATCTATTGCTTTTTGCCTGCTATAAAATTTAACTTTCATTTTGTTACCTATCCAAGTTCTATTTTCTCTTCCCCCCTCAAACATTTCTTCTGTTTCAATAGATTCTATACAAGCTTGCTGTGCAACATTTAATTTATCTAATCCCACAAATACTCCGTCTTCATAAAACTTTCTTGTATCTATAAATGCTATTTTAGCTTGTTCTGCCAAAATAGCCTCATTTGTTATGTTTAACTTTAGCAATCTTTCTGTTATCTTTTCATCTATTTTGCCCATTACATCAACATTTGTTAAAAGATTAGAAGCTAAAGAACGAGCACTATTTCTCGTGACATGATTACCGAAAGATGCTAAATATGCCCGTGTTGCATTGAAGTCCTTTAGATATTCTTCTACAAATATAGTTTTCTTCTTTTCTTCTTTTAATATTAACCCGTTACCACTCTTTCTTTTCTTCATATTATATAATAAGATAACTGCTAAATTGTATAATGACTAATGTCATTATACTAAATATACTGTCCGCGTACATTTATTTATATCTACTACTAAAATTTTATAAAAAACTTTCATTCCTAAGTACTTATACTGTAACACTTTATAAACTATTTTCAAAAAAATATATTTTCTTGTTTACGTAATGATATATTATATTATAATACATACATAATTAACATCTACTATTTTTTAACTTTTAGGAAGGAGAATCAAAATGGAAAGCATAGTAAAAGAATTAAAAGACAACCAGCAAGTTAGGACAGAAATGGATAAGTATTCTCCAGTCATTACGATTGGAACAGTAAAAGCCTTTATTAAGAAAATGGCAAAAGGGGATTTAGTAAAGGAACAGGAATTGATTGATAGATGTAATAAGAGGAGAGAAAATGCAGTATGGTCTAACAAACACGGAACTTGCCTTACAGCGGATTATGCCGGTAAAGCAGAAGACATGGAAAAGAAAAGGGAAGCTTACAAAAATGCAATACTTCTTATTGATGGAGAATTAGTAAAAGTGGATGGAGAAATATACAAAGTCAAATACACTAATCCACGAGTTTCTGACCCAATTCACTTCATCCCTCACACAAGGGGTGAAGTTGATTTTAGAAAGGAGGACAAAATATAAGAAGGGTATTAAGAAGTTCAAGTTTAGAGTAACTTTTATTATTTTAGTTTTAGCTTATTATTTAGGAAGGAGAATCAAATGAATATGAAAGAAGAACTTTTAAAAGTACAGTGTTTTACTCAAAGAAATGCTCATCCGAGCAATTCAGAAAAGTACCAGTTAATAAATACACTGGATATTATTGAAGAGCTGGAAAAGCATAGCTGGAGTATCAGTAGCTTTAGGGAAATAAATTGTAGGAATGGTTCACATCATGAAGGATTTCAAAAACACATGGTAACAATGAAGCATAATGACATTACTTACAATGGCTCTTCACCAGAAGTAGCAATATTAAATGCTCATGATAGAAGCTGGAGATTAAAAATGTTAGGGGGAATAAGAGTTAGTTATTGTGACAATGGTCTTATCTTTGCTAAAGAAACTTTTGAGTCTTTTGTTATCACTCACATTGGTACAGCTAAAGAAAAGGCAGTTGAAGCAACACAAGCAATAATTGAAAACATGCCCAAAGTAGTACACTTTACTGATAAGCTGAAAAACATTAAGCTTAGTGATACACAACAGTTCAACTTTGGAGACCAAGCATTAAGCTTAGCCTACAGAGAAGAATTCTGGCAGAGGAATAAAAAATATTCTTCTATAATGAATTTCATTCAGCCAAAAAGAGAAGCTGATGAAGGCGGAAGCTTATGGAATGTTTTTAACATTACACAAGAAAAGTTGCTAAGGAAGTCAGAGTTCATAGTAGATAGTAAGCATCACATTAAAGCAAGAAAAGAAGTTACAAATGTAAATCAGATAGTAAGACTTAATCAAAATCTCTGGAATTTAGCAGAACAAGCATCAAATGATATTGCATTAATTAGCTAACAGAAACTTATACTTCCCCCTATAATATATATTATGGGGGGGTAATCTTTGGAGAATTAAATGGGAGATAAGATAGAAGGAAAATATGTAATATTTAAAAGCAGAAATGGTGTTAGACAATATTTGACAATTGACGAAAAGTGGGAAGAAGAAGTTAATGAGAGAACTGTACGATTCTTTGACATAGCAAAATGCTTTACAGAAGCCAAAAAGTGTAACGGATATGTAAAGGGTTTAGCTGAATAAACAGCTAGAATGAAACAAACAAAATTTTATAGTTTTTTAGAAAGTGTAACAAATATAACAGTAGGAATGGGAGTCAATCTCATTGCCCAAGTAATTATCTTCCCTTTGTTTAGCATACATGTATCACTTGTTAGTAATTTTAAAATTGCTGCCTGCTTCACTATAATTTCTCTTGTTAGAAGTTATTGTATAAGAAGGTGGTTCGCAAATTAATTAGAAAGGAAAAAGTCATGGTAGCTATTAACAAAACAACAGACCGGATGGAGCCCATCACTTGCTTCTTACCAAGGGATATAATTGATGCCCTAGATAAGTTAGCAATTCAAGATGATGAAAAAAATCGTTCAGACTTAATACGTATTGCAATAAAAAAGTTCATAGCAAAAAAACTTGCAAAAATTAAGTAATTCTAACTTTTTAAAAAAGGAGAATCAAATGAAGAACGTACTACTAGCCATAGTTGTATTTGCTATAATTAATCTAGTAATTCATGCTTCGTATAAAGCATTAATTCACGAATCAGAGAGTATCTCAAGCAAAGACATTATAGTTGAATATGAATGGACACCAAACGAAGTCAGAATTAATGGAGAATGGGTGCCTATATTAACTTATGTTGAGTAAGAAGATGACGCTAGCTAGCTTATAAAAGCTGACCATGGTTACCTATGAACATCATTAAAAAAGTGTCTCTAACGTCGTCTGGTGGCCTTGAATTGAGGAAAACTATAGCTAAAATGATATAATGATACCAGAAAGCCTAAATACTCAACTGCTAAAGCTTTCTCAAAAAGACTTGAAAGAGCTTAAAGCTAAAATAGACTTTTTACTTAAGCCTAGAAACCCCGACACTATAGAATCATTGTATATTGAGATTAATAATGTCATTCGAAAAAGAACACATAGTCAGGGTATTCCCTACGTAGTAGCAAAAAAAAGTTATCAGAAAAAGTTAGTAATTGCTACAAAGTTCATAGAAGAATTTCTTTCCCAAAAATATAATACTAGAACCCCTGTCATTAGACAAAAAACATTTTGGTTATTTAGTCAGTTAATTGCAGAGTTCTTACAAGAATGTTCACTCCCGATTACTATTGGCGGCATTCTCAATAACTATCAGAAGTTTCCTAGCTTGTTAGACAAAGCATTTCCCGACTATGGAACAAAAAACATACTAAAGTTTATTTTCAAAAAGAAGCAAAACTACAAATGAAAACATTACTACTTCTTGACTTCAATAATCTTTTATATAGAGGCTATTTTGCACTACCCAAGATGGAATTTGCAGGCAAAAGTACTCATGGTCTTTTAGGATTCATGCAACAATTATGTAATCTTATTAAAGAATTTCAAACAAATCATATTATTGCTTGTCTTGATGCTCCTCCGTATACAAGAAAAAAACTATATCCTGAGTACAAAGGAGATAGAAAAGATAGAGATAAAGATATGCTTAATGAAATCTTTGAAAATGTAGAGTATACAATAAAATTATTAGAAGTGCTAGATATTAAATATTGGAAGCATCAGGGACTTGAAGCAGATGATTTAATAGCTAACTGTTGCCAACAATACATAAATCATTATAATAGAATAGTTATAGTGAGTTCTGATGATGACTTATATCAACTGCTTTCAAACAAAGTCTTTATATATAAAAACAAAAAGCTATTAAACATGAACTGGTTTCTTGAACAATATAGTCTCTACCCCCGCAAATGGGCGAAGATAAAAGCTATTACAGGAAGTCATAATAATGTAGAGGGAATACACAAAGTTGGAATAAAAACAGCCATAAAATTAGTAAATGACAGTGAAAGATACAATCAACTTACAGCAGAACAGCAAGAATTAATAAAAAACAATTTGAAAATTATCAAGCTCCCCCTAGAATATTTAGCTACTCCATTTAGAATGGTAACTTTTAAGTTTAATGAAAGAAAACTATTACAATTCTTACCGCATTATGGAATAGAATTACAACCCTGGATGAGAAATGAATTAGAAAGATATAGATGAAAGATGAAATATTAAGTAATGTAGTACAAGAATATTTGTTATCTCTATTAGTATTTGATGATAAAGCTATACCTTTAATTGCTAGCAATGTCAAAATAAATTTGTTTGAATCATTTATTTTTAGAGACATAGCAACAGAAGCAATCTCATTTTATAATCAATTCAAGAAACCAGTTGGAATTCACCTTGATGATATTATTTTAAAAGATAAAGATACCAAAGTTAAGCCGTTATATGAAGAAGTTCTTAACAAACTAAAAGAACACATAAAAAGTATCAACAGAGATTATATTTTATCATTGCTGGGAAAGTTTATTCGTACTCAAACCCTAAAGACAAATATACTTAAGGCAGCAGAATTAGTAGAAAAAGAAGAGATTGATGAAGCTGAATTAGTATTAAATAATTGTAAAGCTAAACAAACAGAAATCTTTGATTCTGGAATTAAGTTCTGGAATTATAATGAGCTTAGTAATATATTTGAAACAACAGAAAATCATATACACTGTGGAATTAAAGAGTTAGATAGCATAGAAGCTTGCCCAGCCCCAAAAGAGTTACTTACATTTGTTGCATTATCAAGCCATGGAAAAACGTGGTTCATGACTCATTTAGCTAAATTTGCAATGTTACAAAGAAAGAATGTTGTACATATATCTTTAGAAATGTCTGAAGAAAGGCTAGCAATAAGATATGTACAAAGCCTGTTTAGTGTAGCTAAAAATAATGAATTATGTTCTAGTCCATTCTTTAAAAAAGATGAATATGGAGGATTAGATGATTTAAAGTTTGATAATATAAAGCCTGACTTAACTCTACATAATCCTAACATCACTAAAATTGTAAAAGAAAGGCTATCAAAACTAAAGAAAAAAACTTTGATTGTTAAAGAATTTCCTACTTCTGCTCTTACTATAATTCAGCTAAAAGCATATCTAGAAAACCTGATTAGTTTATGTAGCTTTGTACCTGATTTAATATTAGTTGATGACCCAGATAATATGAAATTAGATTCTAATAATCTTAGAATAGAAATTGGGAATATGTATAAACAGTTGCGTGGAATAGCTATTGAATATAATTGTGCAATGGTAGCTGTAAGCCAAATTAATAGAGCCGGTGCAACTGCTCGCTGGATTAATGAGAAATATTTATCAGAAGACTTTAGCAAATTATTTACAAGTGATATTCTAATCTCTTATAATCAAACTCAGTATGAATATGAGCATGGACTAGCCAGATTATTAGTAATAAAAAATAGAAACCAAAGAAAGGGGGATAAAATACTTATATCTCAAAACTATAATATCGGACAATTTTGCATAGACAGTGTTAAACTAGGAAGAAACTATTGGAATATCATCGGAGAGGGTAACGAAGAATGATTTCTAAAAAAGCTGTGAAAGATTTCTTAGCAGAACAAAAGCTACAAAACTTAACGTGGATAAAAAAGTTGCGTAGAGCCAAGTTAAGAGAATTAGCAAAAAAGTATAAGCTAAAATTTTATAATCCATCATACAAACACCAGATAGCATCAACAATTTTAGGAGTAAAGCATAATCATCTTTTATTATTTCTTGACATGGGATTGGGTAAAACTAAAATTGTGCTTGATATTATAATGCATAGGAAAGCAAATAAACAAATAAAGAAAACACTAATATTAGTTCCTAACGTAATATCTATCAACTCATGGGGAGATGAAGTAAAGAAACACTCTAATCTTATTTGTATAGAATTATATGGAACTAAAACAGAACGATTAGATAAACTTAAAAATGCTGGTGACATTTACATTTTAAACTATGGAGGGTTACAATCATTATTAGCTACAGCAAAAGGAGGAAAAAAAGTTGTTGATAAAGACATAAGCTGGTTCTCTAATATGTTTGATTTAATAGTTTGGGATGAAATACATTCATCAGGCTGTAAAAATAGAAAAACATTAACGTGGAAAATAAGCAATCAGTTATCTAAAAAAGTCAAGTATAGATATGGATTAACAGGAACTCCCTTTGGCAAAAATCCTATAGACTTGTGGGCGCAATTTTTTTTAATAGACAGGGGAGAAGCACTAAGCTCAGCCATAAGTTTATATAGAGAAGCATTCTTCACTCAAAAATATAATCCGTTTACATATAATGATTGGGTTTTCAACCCTAAAAGGGAAGGCATACTTAATAAAAAAATATTACACAGCTCAATACGTTATGCAGAATCAGAAGCTCTAGATTTGCCTGATAAAGTTTATATTAAATACAAAATGAAATTCCCAGAAGAGAATTTTAAATATCATAGGATAGTAGTTGAAAGGCTAATTGAAGACCTCAAAACTAAAAACTTACAAAAGATAGAGAATACTTTTATGGCGTTAAGACAAATATCAGCAGGCTTTTTAAAAGTTAAGCATGAAGATGAAGAAGAAGCTACAATTATAGATTTCAAAAACAATCCTAAATTAAATGCAATAGAAGAATTATTATTAGAAATACCCGAAGATGAAAAGATAGTAATCTTTAATGAGTTTATAAAAAGTGGAGATATGATTAGTGAAACCTTAGAAAAGATAAATATTAATTATGTAAGGCTATACTCTAAAACAAAAGATAAAGAGCTAGCTAAAGATACATTCTTAAATAATCCAGAGTGTAGAGTATTTTTAGCTAATTCACAAAGTGCAGCGCTAGCATTGAACTTACAATTGTCTAGATATTGTATATTTTATGAAAGCCCAGTGTCGCCGATTGTTAGACAACAAGCAGAAAAAAGAGTTCACAGAGCAGGAAGTAAAAAAAGAGTTTTCTACTATGACTTAATAATAAAACAAAGCATTGATGCTAAAATACTAAAATATATAAAAGAGGGAGAAGACTTATTTAATGCACTAATTGAAAATAAAGTTGACTTAAGAAACTAATGATAGATATCTTAAAATTGTTAGAAGATAATAATATTGACTATGTAACAGAGGGAAAAAATACTAAGAGAGGTGAAGTTTCAGTTTGCTGTCCTTTCTGCCCTGACGACCCGTCTTATCACATGGGAATTAATCTTGACACAGGAGTTTATGGATGTTGGAGAAATTCTCAACATAGAAGTAAACACTTACCAATTTTGCTTGCTAAATTAATTAATTGTTCAAGACAACAAGCAGAACAATTATATAAAGCAGAGTTACCAATACTTGATAATTTCTCTACTAAAATTGATAAAGTATTTTCTAACAAAAAAGATGAAGATTTAGTTAAAAATAAAAGCCCAATAAAATTATTACCTTCATTTAGACAAATAAAGAAAGTAGGAACTAAGCACTTATTTTGGAACTATTTAGTTTATAGGGGATTAAGTAACCCACAAGACATAATTGATAGATATAATATTAAATGCTGCCTTGCTGGCAATTGGAAGAATAGATTAATATTTCCCATGTATCTTAATAAAATGTTAGTAACGTGGTCTTCTCGTCTTATCACAGGCAGCCAAATGAAGTATAAAGACTTAGGAATTGATGAGTCAATAGTACCGCCAAAGAGACTATTATATGACATAGACAACCTTACACTAGGAGGAAAAGCATTATTCATTACAGAAGGAGTATTTGACTGTTTTAAGCTTAGACACTATCTACCCCCGCAGTATCAAGTCACATGTGTTTTCACTAAAAGTATCACAAGTGAACAAATCATTATGCTATCTTCATTAAAAAATAAGTATAAGCAACTTTTTATATTATTAGATAATGATGCTAGTGTACAATCCATACAGCTTAAACATCATTTAGCTTTTATCACAAACTTAAGCATAAAATTTTTGCCAAAGGGAGTGAAAGACCCAGGCGAGATGAAAGAAAAAGATGTTTTAAAGCTAACACACTAAACAACTTATAACAAATCGTAACTTTCAATAGAGAATCTATCACTAACAAACTTTAGAAAAAGATGTTTTAAAGCTAACACACTAAACAACTTATAACATCTTTAAAAATAGTGAGTGTCTTTAATACATTTAAAAACAAACTTTAGAAAAAAACTTTCATTTTTAAGTAGTTATACTGTAACACTTTATAAACTATTTTCTAAAAAAGAAATTTTTCTATTCCAGAAGGTAATATATTATAATATAATACACTCATAATTAATACTCACCTTTACTAAGGAGAAGAAAGATGGAAAGCCTATTTCAAAGATATCAAGAAAGTAAGGAAGCAAGTAAGAATATTGGAGAAGTTATTAATATTCTTAAAGACAATCACACTACTGAACATCTTCAGAATCAGCCTTCTCTGAAAAATGCACTTAGAGTTCTTGAAATTCATAAAGAGAGTAAAGATGAGTTAGCAGACTCTCTTAAAGAAACACTTCACGGAGACGTTAGTATTAAGTCTCTTTTATTTAGCTAATTTTTTAACTTTTAGGAAGGAGAATCAAATGGAATATTTAGCTTATAATATTAATGGTAAAGGAACAAAGCTGGACAGAATAGAGGACGGCTTAAATAAGCAAGCAGTAAGTTTTCTGAAGTTCCTCAGAAAAAATCCGGTTGAAATAAGTAAAACAAATTCTATAGGATTTTTAGAACACCATCTTGGCTCTATGAAAACAGCAGCATGGTATAATGGTAGAGAACGAGGATTTAGTATACTTTTCAGGAGTTTAGAAAAGGGAGAAACATTAGTTATAACAGTTGCTGAACACAGAACTGGAGAAGACCTAGTTATTGACCACTGGAAAACGAAAAAAATATTCTTAAATCCGCCAACAATTAATGATTTTCCAGAGGAAGCATATTCAAATAGAATATATATCGGCTTTAAAATGTTTGAAGAAGCAAGAAAAGTAATAGTAAAGCTATTAAATGGAAAGCCTATCAAACATAAAGAGGAAGTAGTTCACTTAATTCCTTGTTAATTTTAATAGTTTTTAATCTTAAAGGAGAATCAAATGAAAGATTTAATTAAGTATATTAAAGCAGAAAATGCAAAGACAGAAAAGTGGGTAGCAGAAAACCCAAAAGAACGCTTCGCATCAACGTGGACTGAAGATGAAAGCTATTGGAAAGAAGTTGGAGTTACTACAGTTGAAGAGTTTAAAAGACACAATTTAATTGAGAGCATTTGGGACTTGTTCAAAGAAGTTAACGGAATAAGACCCAGACATGTTGATTTTGATAACATGTCAAACGATGAACTAGAAAATATGATTGATGGGTTATTAACACATGATGAATAATTTTATTCTATTAATGTTCAACTATTTTAAAAAAGGAGATGAGAAGATGACAATGACCAAATGTAAGTGTGGTTACTGTAATAAGACTTATAACGAGGAGAACCATAAATGGTGTGCTGGGCATGGTTGTAGTTTTTATTGCTCCAGAGAATGTTGTATCAGGGCATGGGAGAGACAAGGGGATACCAGAGAGGCTGCTCCACCGTGTCCTTGTTATTAAATTTTTTAAACACAGAAAAAGGAGAATCAAATGGGGTATCGTATAGAAGAATTAGAAGCAAAAGTAAATCATAAGCTTAAAGAACTTGGGGTAGATGTTAAGATAGAAACTGCAATAGAACCTTTTAACCATAAGAGAGAAGCAATTGATGTATTTCAAACTTTAGGCACAATAGAAATAAACACCAGTACTCTGGGACTAATGAGTCCCCTATTTATTGATGCTGTAATAGAAATTGATGCTAAAGTAAATGTTAAACAACAATATGCAAGAATACTTTTTCACTATCGTTGGGAACATCCTTCTGGCAGGAACGGCTACAGACTAGAACATTTCTTCAACAATGGTTTTTGGGTAACTTACGGACTATAAGAATTTGCTTTTATTAGTTTACTTTATGCTAACTTTTAACACAGGAGATAAGTTATGTATGAGACACATTATTTAGCAGGAGCTCTTGATAGAGCACAAAACAAAAATTGTGACTTACCTAATACTATACCCGATATCAATGCATTCAACGGATATATTGACGGCTATCAAGGCCACCCATATAATCCACCCAAAAGTCCGACACTTTTAATAGAGAAATTAAGAGATGCAGGGATGAAGTTCATTACATAAGATGACGCTGGCTAGCTTATAAAAGCTGACCATGGTTACCTATGAACATCATTAAAAAAGTGTCTCCAGCGTCATCTGGCGACCTTGAATTGAGGAAAAAGTCATAGTTATAGTCAAAACTTTAAAAAGGGGGTCTTATGTCAAACATAAAGCTTATTGGCACTTTTAATAGAAAAAGACAAATAAAAGATATGAAAATGGGAGAGGAAGGTTATACTCTTCCTTGGGCGTACAATCTTGAAACAGGAGTACTAAATAAAAGATATCCCGTATCAAGCAATAAAAAGGGCAACATGGAAATGAAAATTGTCCGTATCAATGTTGCTGGATATGAGTACAGCTTATATCCTCCAGAGGACTTTTAATCAAATTATAAGTGTTATATAAAAGCTCTCAAAAAAAAATATATTTTCTTGTATACGCCCACATCAGATTATGGTATAATATATTATAATAAATTATATTATTACGTTTTTGTTCTTTGACAATTTAATAGTTTAGCTAAACATTTCACTTTCAGGGAATTGGAGAGAGAAATGGATATAGAAGAGAAACGAGAAATCATAATTGATTACTTGAAAGGCTTAACTCATTATCTTGTTATTTCAAATGGCAATGGTTGGGGTAAAGCAAAAGATTTAAAAACCGCGATTAAGTATGCCGCAAGTAATTCTTCTGGCAATAATCTAAAATATGCTGTGTATAAAGCATACAAAGATACTTATATTGACGAGATAGACGGGGCAATTATCTGTCCATCAGGTTGTGAATTAGCAGTTAGAATAGGGATATTTAATGTACGCGGTGTAATTCAAAAAGAAGAAGAGAAATAATTTTAACCTTAAAATTGCTGAAATGAAATGTTTAGTACTTTAACTTAATCTTTTAAAAGGAGAATCGATGAAAATTAAAATTCTAGACAAGAAGAAAAAGTTCTCTGCTATGGAGAAAAAGTTTTATCGTAGGCTAGTCAAAGAAGAGATTAAGAAAAAGGGAGACCACTTATTATGGTCTAGAAAAGGGACATTTGTTGTCGAGCTTAATCGCTCAAAGAAACACTTAACGGGATACGCCCGCTATGATGCTCCTTTTATATGGCTTCGGCTTCCCCCAGGCATTTTATGTCATGAAGAAGTAGTTCATCTTATTAAACATGAAGTGGAACATTGTTATGGCTTACGACACAAAGATGGAATGGACAGATGGCCTTGCTATTGTAAAGTCAAAGGCTATTCACATATATGGGAAAGAAATAACAAAGTAGTAAGCAAAGCATAAGTTTAACTAAAATTTTATAAAAACTTTCATTTTTAAGTAGTTATACTGTAACACTTATAAACTATTTTCAGAAAAGAGACATTTTCTTGTTTACGTAATGATATATTATATTATAATACATACATAATTAACATCTACTATTTTTTAACTTTTTGTCATAGGAGGAGAATCAGATGGAAAAGCCTAAAATGAAAGTAGGAAGTGTAGTAAAAGATTATAATGATTGCAAATATGAAGTTCTTAAAATTGCAGAGTTCAAAAATTTCTATAGTAACAAACTTTATGAATATGACAGCACAGGAGGGGGACAAGAAATGTATGATGATTATGATGATTACGGCGATGAATGGTGGTTCGTTGCTGTGGTAAGTAGAGGCGAGGAAGATTATGGAACGGAGTATGTCTTTGGAGTATCGCCTCAATCAAACAGATTGGGAGAATAATTTTATTTTACTTTTAATTTTTTAATGTAATAAGAAAAAGAGAGGGGGTGAGAAATAAATGGTAAATAGTCCAAGCGAGGCTGAAGTTGGAATAGAGGGACTTTGTGAAGATAAGATTTATATATTATTCAAAGCGGACAACACCGTAGTAAGAGTCGGACAAAATTTATTTCGTCATAAGAGAATTTGTAAAAGGAGACGAGGTTATGGATAAGGAAAGATTATTTGTGTGGTTAGTTTATTCACCTGATGAAGATTTATATTATGCTGAAATCTGTAACAAGCAAGGTCATGATATTGATACAGAGGGAGTGCTTACCACATACCCCTCGCAAGCAGCATTGTCACAGGCAGTGAATAATTTTGCAAAAAAGAAAGGCTACCACTTAACCTTAATGAATGGTGGACATACAAAGATATTAGACGGTTGAGGGTACTGTCATACAAAGGGGAGTTATTAAGGAGGAGAAGAGATAGAATTATTACAAAACTAGAAAGGAGAATAATATGACTATTAAGCAAGAACATTTATCTTTCTTAGACGAGTTAAGGGAGTCAGGGGTAACAAACATGTTTGGGGCAGGTCAATACATTCAAAAAGAATTTAATGTAGATAAAGAATCTGCTAAAAAGATACTTCTACACTGGATGGACAACTTTAATGTAACAGGAACTAAATTGAAAGGAAAAAGCTATGATTCATGAAGAAGTTCAACTTGAAAGAGTTAATGAAAAAATAGATAGATTAGAAACACTAATCTATCTTAATAGTTCTGCTAAGCAGATATCTCTTTTAAAAAAGAAGCTTACTAAAGAAATGAAGAGAAGAGATAGATTAAAAGAGTTGATATATCATTAACTAACCTTCCCCCAAGGAGAAAGATTAGTATATTATAGTAAGTTATTTAAGTTTCTGTAAAAAAAAAATAATAATTTTTAATAAGGAGAGTCAAATGACTAGAAATGATATGTACTATCTAAAAAAAGTAGCAAGTATTTATTCAAAAAAACTTCCAGCTTATTCAATTTTATGCTATAATGATTTATATCAGGAAGGCTATTTAGTTCTAATACATTGTCGCAAAGCTTATAATCCAAACATGAGAGCTAAGTATACAACATACTTTATTCATTGCTTAAAACTTGTTTTAGCTGGGATGATAGCTAAAGAAGCTAAACTATCTTATTCTAAAAAAAGCTATCAAGACAATATATCAAATAATTCAGCTCAGAAAGATACTTCTTTAGACTTGATTGAAGCAATTGATTCTTTATCTAAACTATTAAATTCAGAAGCAAAAGCAGTGCTAAGAGCTTTTACTGATTTTCCAAAAGTATTTTCCCCCATAAGATTTAATAATGGTAGAATAAAAAATGAACGAGCAATTATAGCAAAACACTTAGACATTCCACAGCATCGGGTCACAACACACTTAAGAAACATCAAGCTAGTTTTAGAAAAAGGATTGTAAGCAGAGGTTGCTGGCTGACCTATAAAAGCTGACCATGGTTACCTATGAACATCATTAAAAAAGTGTCTCTAACGTCGTCTATGGAGCTAGAATAATTCAAATTTTGTAAGATATAGTTAAAATATGAGATTTTCACACTTACATTTCCACACAGACAATTCACTACAAGATGGTATGATATCGTCAGAAAAAGCAATACAGAAAGCAGTAGAATTAAGCCAAAGAGCCTTAGCAATAACTGACCATGGTAACATTAATGGAGCTTACTCTTTTCACACTACAGCGATTAAGAACAACATACTCCCCATCATAGGAGTTGAACTATATGTTATTAAAGATAAAGCAGAACAAATTAGAAAGTCAGTTGACAGAGATGAAAGGCATATTGTTTTGTTGGCTAAAAATACTGCAGGCTTCTATAAGATATTAGAGCTTGTAAATGATAGCCATCAAAACTTTTATTACAAACCCCATACAGACTTAGAAACAATAAAGCGAGTGTGTAAGGGTTCAAATGACATATTTGCTTTAACAGCTTGTATTGGGGGAATAGTTTGTAAAGACATACTAAATAATGAGATAAGACAAGCTGAAGACAAAATTTTAGAGCTTAAGTCTATTTTTAGTAGCAATCTGTATTTAGAAGTTATGCCACACATGCATTGGAAACAAGAAAATGTGAATAGAGAATTAGTTAGAATGGGAAAAGAATTGGGAGTACCCCTAGTTGCTACAAATGATGTGCACTACTTAGAGAAATCTCATAACAAATTATATGATTACATGCGACTTTTAACTTTTAATAAGACTGTTAAAGATAAAGACGCAGAAAAGTTTAAATCTGACTTTCGAGAATTATATTTTAAAAGTCATAGCCAGATGCTATATACATTTTGTTTGCAAAATATTTTATCAGATAATGAGATAAAAGAAGCAATGGATAATGTAGAACATATAGTTGATTCTTGTGAAGCAATAGAATTTAATAAACAATCAAAGTTTGCTGGTCTTTATACTGATAGTCATAAAATATTGTGTGAAGCTGTAGACAAAAATTTTGAAGCTTTAGGTTTAAATAAAAGAAGCAGATACAAAAGAAGATTAAACTTAGAATTAGACTTAATTATGAAGAAACAATTTTCTGAATACTTCTTAGTTATGTATAAACTAATACAGCATTGTAAGAAGTATTCTTTAATAGTAGGCTTAGGAAGAGGCTCTGCAGCAGGAAGTTTAGTGTCTTATGTATTAGGTATTACTAAGCTAGACCCGATAAAATTTAACTTAATTTTTGAAAGATTCTTAAATGAAGATAGAAAAGAGTTTCCTGATATTGATACTGACTTTGGTACAGAAGATAGAAAAAAAGTAAAAGAATATTTAAAAAAAGAGTATGGAGAAAATAATGTATACGATATAGGCACGTTCTCTACATATCAAATAAAAGCTATTGTTAGAGACTTACACAGAGTATTAGACTTGAATGACAAAAGCTTATTAGCTGAAGTAGCACAAATAAAAGATTTTGATAACTTAAATAGCTTTAAATATCTTAAAGAAAAGTACCCAGATGTTTTTGAATATACAAAATTGCTGCTAGACAATAGAAGGCACGTATCTAAGCATGCAGCAGGCGTTATTATTTCTAACAAAAATATTAATGAATACATTCCTATAATAAGAGCTGGTTCAGATACATACGTAACTGGGTTTATAGAAGCGACAGGGCGAGTTATGATGCCAGAGCTTTCCAGCCTTGGGTTTATTAAATTTGACTTATTAGGGTTACGTAACTTAACAATCATAAAAGAATGTCTTGGCTATCTTAATACAACTTTAGACGAATTTAATATTTTTAGCAAGCTAGAAGATAAAAAAGTGCTTGATGAATTTACAGCAGGACATACAAAGGGAGTTTTTCAGTTTGAATCTCCCCCAATGAGAGATATATTAAAAAGGCTACGTATAGATTCAGTAGAAGACTTAATAGCTACTTGCGCATTACACAGGCCTGGGCCAATTGAGTCTGGAATGATTGAAAAGTATATAAAGCACAAACATAGCAACTATATTGATAGTTCTATTATTGGGAAAGTGCTTAAAAATACTTATGGACAAATTGTATATCAAGAACAAATCATGCAGCTAGCTCAAAAATTAGCAAAATATTCTCTTACAGAAGCTGATGAACTAAGGAAAATGATTACTAAATTTAAAACTACTGACAAATTTGTAATGCCTGAATTTGTAGAAATTATTAAGAGGCATGAAATAAGATTTCTAAGGGGAGCTGAGTCCAGCGGGTTACAAACAAAAGAGGTCAAAAAACTTTGGAAAGATATATGTGAATTTGCAAAGTATAGTTTCAATCGGAGTCATTCTGCAAGCTACGCTATTACTGGATATTTAACAATGTACTTAAAAGTACATCACCCTCTTGAATATATGGCTGCAATTCTTAATAATTCAGATGATGATAAAGTTCACATGTATCTTTCTGAAGTTGAAAGATTAGGATATAAAATATTGCCTGTTGATATTAACTATTCACAAGCAAATTATTCTATTGATAAAAAGCACAATGGAATTCGGTCAGGCTTAATTTTATGTAAAGGCATAGCTGAAAAAACAGCTAATAAAATAATCAGCCAACGTCCGTTTAAAGACTTTAATAATTTTAAAGAAAAGTGTGGAGAAGCAATATCTAAAAAAATCAAAAAGCATACTTACTTCTCTGAGATAAGCACATTAAAAGAGTTGAACAAAACACTACAAGCTTGTAAAGATTGTAAAAACTATACTTTAAACAAAAGAGATGTTGTACTGGGAGATAGAAATAATATTATGATAATAGCACAATCACCTAACGGTGATGGAATTTATTATGAAGCTCCATTCGGACTCAATCTTAAAAAAGGGTATAGAACGTCCGGAATACATTTGTATCGAGCTTTAAATATGGTAGGATTAAAATTTAAAAAAGACTTTTGTATCACTAATACAATTAAATGTGCAACGGATAATATTCCCAAAGAAAATATAGAAAATTGTAGAAAATATTTAGTGAAAGAAATAGAAATCATACAACCCAAGCTTATAATTGCTCTTGGCACTGTTGCAATGAGAGCACTAAATGATCCTGTAACAAGAGGAAATATGATTGAGCTAGCTAATGGAATAAAAGTAATTGGTAACTGGCATCCCGCTTATGTTGCTAGAGACGTTACTAGACAAAAAGACTTTTTTAATAACTTTACAAACTTTAGAAAAGAGATTATAAATGCTAGATAAAGTAAAACATAAAGCAAAAGTGCTAGCTGCATTTATTAAACGAAATGATATATTCCCCCTATCAGTACAACTAAATTTAACTAATAAGTGTATTTGTAAATGCAACATGTGTTTTAAGCGCACATGGCCACAAGAAGAAATGACAATGAAAACGTTTTCAAGCTTATTAAATTATCTTATAGTCTGTGGAACTCAAACAATTGTCTTATCGGGAGGAGAACCCTTCTTACACCCTAAAATTAATGAGATATGTGAGCAAATACATAATAGTAAGATAAAGTACGGAATAATTACATCAGGACAATGGAGCAATAAATTATCTCTACAAAAATGTACTTTAGAGAATGCTAAGTGGATTAGATTTTCTATTGATTCAATATATCCTGATACTTATTATAAAATTAGGCAAGCAAAACTTGACGTAGCTTTATCTAACTTAAACTTTGTTGCTAAAGAAAACAAAAATGTTAGAGTAAATATTACAAAGCAAACATTAAATTATCAAGAAATAGAGAATATTGTCAAATATTTTAACAATATAAATATTGAGACTAAAATATATAATGCCTATGGAGATGAGCCTCTTAGTCAACGCGTATGTTATATGAAAAAATTCTCTAAATCTACAAATTGTTACGTTATAAACTTTCATTGCATAATAGACCCGAGTGGGAACCTTTATCCATGCTGTCACACATATCATGATAATGAGAAGTGGAATAAAAATATACACAAGCAGTGGGAGTACAATGATATCTTCGGTTACACAAGAGATAGGGGTATCTTTTTTAGTAATATAAGAGCTAGCGCCATGTATAAAACACTAACTTCTAAAAAAGCAGAAGAGTGTAAGTATTGTAACAGATATGATGAACTTAATATTGAAATAGAAAAAGAGCTTATGTTAAAAGAAAGAGAAATATTTATATGAATATTTTAGTTTGGCCACAATACTCAATGAGAAGCTACATAACTAATCTTTGGTTACTAGAAAAAGATGCTAATTTTAAATTAATGAAGTACTTTACAAAGATAGTAAAAGCAGCTATTCCTAATGCTAATATTTATTTAGTAATACCTCACAGAAAAACTATAAATTACATTCCAGATTTTGGATTAGATAGCTGTACTGGCAGCCAAAGATACCCTTATCATATTGCTGTCAAGCATGCTTATAATGCTGGTAGCCAAAGATATAACTTTGATTATGATGAAATGGCTACTATTGTTAACAAGCGTAAGATTGATACTATTTTATGTCCTATAGAAAAAGCTTCTTACTTTAGACAAATAAGTGATGACATTAGAATTGTTTCATTCATACATTATCTTGATATTTATACTAATAAGTGCTCAAGTATATTTTTGAGAGATTTAGACGGCGCAAACAAATCTGATTTAGTTTATTTTAACACAGAAAAAAATAGAGAAAGCTTTTCAAATTATTTAGGATTAAATAATTGTGAGCACCATAAAGTTCTTGACGTATTTTATTCTGAAGCAGAGTTAAGTAAGTACAAAACTAATAATAAGTTTCCCAGACAAACAATATTATATCTTACTAGACTATCTGATTTAGCTAGAACAAAATCAGACTCATTTCTAAGAATTGCAGATAAACTAATTCAAGCCTATAAAGATAAATATAGCATAATAGTTACAGACCCAAACTATAGTAGCACAATAAAAATAAACAGCCAAATTACAAAAATAGATTTATGCGGAGGGCCTATGTATAAGTTTATGGCACAAAGCCATATCATTCCTGTCATGTATGATTTAAGAAAATGGGCGTCAGTTGGCATAATAGAAGCTGCTTATTTAGGAGCTAAACCTATTTTCTATAATGGCTTTTCTGAATTCTACTCTGACTTGCTTACAGGAAAAGCTAATGTTGAATTAAATGTTGAAAAGAAAAGCTTAGAATATAATAAAGAAAGAATAATCAAAGAACTAAAGGAGGTGAAAATATGTTAGATATACTTGACATGAAGCTTACACAGTTACTTTTTAACAGGCAATTATTAAGAGATGTTGGGTTAGATATAGATAACTTGACTGAAAAAGAGCAAAATGATTTATGTGTTAAAATGGTTACTCATATTACAGAAGAGTGCCATGAAGTGTTGAGAGAACTAAACTGGAAAATTCATAAGCCAAATACATTCAAACCTCTTAATAAAGATAAAATACTAGAAGAGCTTGTAGATATAACCAAGTTTTTAGTTAATTTCTTAGTCTATTTAGATATTCAAGTTGAAGATTTTGAAACTACGTGGAAGACAAAATCAAAATTAGTTGAACAAAAATATTCAATTGAAAGAAGCAAAAGTTTATAATAGTAAGCTATCTGTGTAGAGAAAAAAGTATGATAGTAATTTTTGAGGGTATAGATGGAGCGGGGAAATCAACTTTAATAAAACATTTGTTAGCTGAAACAGATGAATTTTCCCTTTACACAAAAGAGAAGCCTAGAAGTTACGGCTTAGAGTATCGTCACGTAGTAATGGGGGAATATTTAAGCTTTGCAAAATTAGCTAAGCATATAAAAAGAAATTTATTTATTGATAGGTTCCACTTATCAGAAGCAGTGTATGCTACTGCATTAGAAGAAAAGTATAGTACAGAATATATAAAAGAGATAGACAAAGAACTTTTTAAAGCCGGAGCTATTTTAATATATTGTGCTGCTAACAAAGAGAAGATATTAGCTAGAAAAAAAGATGACACTACAAATCATTTGTTAGAAAATATTGATACATATTTAAAGCTATATGCAAACGTAGTTGCACAATCTAAACTAAGTAAACATTATATAGACACTAGCAAATCATTAGAAAGTTGCTTATACACATTAAGAAGAATCATTTTTAAAAGAGAAGATTGGAATTCATATTTTATGAATATAGCATTTGAAATAAAAAGCAGAAGCACATGTGCTCGTAGAAAAGTGGGAGCAGTACTAGTAAAAGATAAGATGATTATTTCTACGGGATATAATGGTTCTGTTCGTGGAATAGAAAATTGCATGTACTTAGACAAATGTATTAGAGAAGAAAAAAATATTGTATCTGGAAAAAATGTAGACTTCACTATGGCTAGTCATGCAGAAATGAATGTTATTGCACAAGCTGCACGAATGGGGATAAACATATCTCATTCTGAGATATATATTACAAACTTTCCTTGTTCTACATGTTTAAAAGCATTGTATCAAGCTAAAGTAAGCAAAATTTATTGGAGAGATGAGTACAACGATAATTTTAGCCATAAATTAGCAGAAACTATAGGAATGACTAATATACGAATATGATTTCAAATAAATTAAAAATGAAGAAAGAGATGATACATTTAATGGTAGGTAATAATTGGGACACAAAACTTTTAGCTGGATTTTATATCTTAAATGAAAAGTATAAAAAGAATAATATTAAAGTCTCAGAAATATATGGAAGCTTGCTTGATAATCCAATAGGGACTGCAAGACCAAACTATAGAGTTCAAGATAAAAGTTTATCATATTTCGAAATGTTTATAAAGTCTGCTAAAAGAATGGGAATTGACATAAACTATACTATTAATACTCCCTGTTTTGGCTCTTTACAAAACTTAAAAGAAAAAGAAACAGAGATAATTGATTTCTTACAGTATCTTGAAAATGTTGGTATTCGTAGGGTTACTTTATCTCACCCATTATTAATTGATTTTGTAAATAAATATACAAAGCTGCAAATAGAATTATCAACTATATATGAAATTGACAATATACAAGCTTTAAATTATTTTGAAGAAAAAATTGATAAAGTGTGTATGAAAATAGCTAAAAATAGAGATTTTAAATTTCTAAAAACATTTCAAGAAGAAGCTGTAAGCAAAGGAATAACTGTAGAATTATTAGCTAATGAATTTTGTTATATATATTGTGTAGATAGAACTCAATGCTATTTATTACATGGACATACTAAAGAAAAAAATAAGTTATACGGCTTCTATCCTATGGGAAAGTGTATAAGCAAAAGGTATCAAGAGCCTGTTGAATGGATAAAAGCACCCTTTATCTTACCACAATGGATGAGCTTCTACCAAGAAAACGTGAATATTAATCACTTTAAAATAACAGGTAGGACTCATCCAACTAAATATATATTATGGGTTACAGAACAATATATGAAAAAAGTGTTTTGTGGTAATCTTTTAGAATTATGGGCGCATTTAGAAAATATTGGTAAAGAAGAAGGAGATTACTCTGCTCCACAATATACTATAGACATTAATAAGTCTAAGCTTTTACACAACAAAAATAACTTTTTGGACATGTTAAGTTCTAACTCTATTGATTGTGCAATTGATTGTGGTTATAAATGTATATTATGTAATACAGTAATATCTGAAAAAGATGTCTTACAGAAACTTAAATAACTTACTATAATATTTAAAAGGAGCAAAAACATAATGTTTACATTACAAAATTTAGCTATTGTTACTACTGGAATTGTGCTTAGTTATATAGTAACGCGATTAATATTTACAGCTTATTTTAAATCAAGAGACGAATATTGGAAAGAGAGGGAAGATTATGAGAAAAAAGAATGAGAGAAAGAAAAAGTTTAAGTATAATCCTAGAACAGAAGACCAAGTAAAGAAACGGTCTCAGCAAGCAAGTACTAATCGAGATACTTACTTAAATAGAGAGTACTCTCTATTTAAACCTCAGCCAAATAATAATTGTATCAGAATACTACCTGCAACTTCTGAAGATGCTCAACACTATGGAATAGACATATTTATACATAATAACATTGGGGCAGATAATTCTGCTTATTTATGCAGAAAAGCAATGTTAGATGAACATTGTACTATTTGTGAAGAAAAGAAAGAAGCAGAAAGTGAAGGGGATGTAGATTATGCTAAAGAGTTAAGAGTCACTAAAAGAGTTTTAGTCTGGCTTATTAATAGAGATGAAGAGAAAGAAGGAGTTAGGCTATGGGCGATGCCATGGACTATTGATAGGGACATATCTAAACTTTCTATTGATAAAAGGGGTGGGGGAGTACTTAATATTGATAATCCAGATGAAGGATATGATGTAGAATTTGAATATGAAGCTCCCACCCAAGGGTCTCCCGGGAAATACAGTGCAATTTCTATTGCTCGCAATAAGTCAGAACTAGGAAAAGAAGACTGGTTAGATTTTGCAATAGAAAATCCGCTAGAAGATTGTTTAGTATACTTTGAAGATGACTATATTAAGAGTGTTCATCATTGTAAAGAAGATGAAAAAGAACAAGAAGATGAAAAAGAACAAGAAGATGAAAAGAAAGATGAAAAAGAGATTGAGAAAGAAGAAAGAGAAGTCACTGCAAATAGCAAGTATAATAAAAAAGATATTGAAAATATGATGCGTAGCGAACTTGAAAGTTTAGCAGAGTCTTTAGGATTTGATGAAAAAGAAATTAAGGATTGTAAAACAGCTCAATTAAGAAAAGAATTATGTGAAGAGCTTGAGTTAGAAGAGTCTCCTGAAGAAAGAGCTAAGAGGCTTGATAGTGAATAAAGAACTAAAATTTGAAAAAGATATAGAAATTAATGAGTATAGCTTGGGCACAGATTGGAACAATCAGCCTATCTTATTTATGTCTTACTCACGAGTGCTAGCCGATACTATTCTAAAGAGAGACAAGAAAAAAATTGAGATTGATGTTTACAGAGCAGAGCTAGATTTAAAGATAAGAGATAATCCAGAAAGGCATGGACTATCTAAAATTACAGAAAGTGCAGTTACAAGTTCAATAGCTATAGAGCCTAAGTATCAAAGCTTAATAGAAGAACTTTTATCTTTAAATCATGAAGTAAAAATATTAGAGGGTGCAATTAAAGCTTTTGAACATAGAAAGAAAGCTTTAGAATGTAAAGTACAGCTATTTATTTCTGGATATAATGCTACTCCAAAAGAACATACTGAAGAAGAAAGTAGATTAGCTACTAAAGAGTTACGAAAGAGGATTAGTGATGAAAAAAAAGTTAGTAGAACAAATAAAAGATAATGTAAAGAAGCAAGTAATTCGGGATTGTAATACAAGAGTAGAATTCTTAGACACAGGTTCTACTTTATTAAATCTTGCGGCAAGTGGGAAAGGAAAAGCAGGAGGCTGGGCGCGTGGAAGGATTATTAATTTAGTTGGAGATGGCAGTAGTGGCAAAACCCTCTGCGCCTTAGAGGCGTGCGCCCAGTCTTTCTATCACATCAAAGAGAGGGGGTCCAAATTATTTTCAAGGCCTGAAAAAGTTTCAATTGTTTATAATAATAAAGAGGGAGTTATGGATTTTCCCCTCGAAGAAATGTATGGAGAAGAATTTGTTAATGGGGTGGTATGGATTCAATCTTCCACTTGTGAAGAATTTGGTAGAGATTACCAGAGACGAGTCAATTCTCTAAAAGATGGTCAGTTTTTATTATATGTAATAGACTCTCTTGATGCTCTTGATAGCTCAGCAGGAAGGAAAAGAGTAGAGAAATCTGTGAAAACAGACAAGGATATTGAGGGGACGTATGGAATGGAAAAAGCTAAGTACTTCTCTGCTGGCTTTTTTAGTCACTTATGTGATACAATGCAAGAGAAAGATGCTACATTAATTTGCATCTCTCAAGTAAGAGATAATATTAATGCCGGCATTTTTGGAGAAAAGCATAAGCGAGTTGGGGGAAAAGCGTTAGACTTTTATACGCATCAGGTTTGCTGGTTAGCAGTAAGAGAGAAATTGAAAAAAACTGTTAAACGACAAGAACGAGTATATGGAGTAAGAGTGAAAGCGAGATTTAAAAGAAACAAAACTGCTAAGCCTTTTAGAGATGCTGAATTTGATATCTTGTTTGACTATGGTATTGATAATGTAGGTAGCATAGTCAAGTTTTTAAATGAAGATGAAAGTAGAATTGGAGAATACGAAAAAAGCCAAGCTACTCTTGAAGATGTAATTAATAAGTTAGAACAAGATTGGCAAGCAATTGAAGATGCTATAAAGCCAAAAAGAAAGGAGAGATTTTGAAACTAGGCAAAAGCAAAAGAAAGGGAAATAGTTATGAGATTAAGATATCTCGGATTCTTTCTAGATGGTACGATAAGAATGAAGAGACAGATTATTTCTGGAGAACAGCTGGCTCGGGAGCAAAAAGTACAGTAACAAGAAGGGGAGAGACTTCTTTTGTAGGAGACATTACATTTCTTCCTAGTCCTGATTGTTTAAAAATATGGATAGACACTAAAGACAGAAAAGAGGCATCTTTTAATGGCATTATGCAAGAAGACTGGGTAATAAAACGGTGGCATAAAGAAGAAACGAAGAAAAGAGATAACTTAAAATTAAAAAAGCCAGTTGTAATTATTTTCAAATTGTATAGAAAAAAAGAAGATTATATATATTTCTTGAACAATAATTTTACATTTCAAATAGCTAATTTAGTAAAGTATAAATCTATATTCTTACGCTACAAGAATTTCTATGTTATGAAACTAGAAGATTTTCTTAATATAGTAGAAAGAAAATGTATTTTAGCTATAGAAAATTGCTGAAAAAGTACATGGAGCACATTCAAGATTATGAAAGAGTGACACATGTACACAATCTAAACAAAGGCAAAATAAAATTCTCTGTTGAAGAAGAAGATATTTTGCAGAAATTAGATAGGGAGATTAGCAATGGTAGAGCTTAGATGGCGGAAGATTAATGTAAATCACTTAGGAGAATTGCCTGAAGGAGCAATCCAAACAGGTGAATCTCTTTGCTTTATAGTTTTGCAATACAGGCAAAGAAAACAGCAGCTTGGCGGACAATGGGTCACTTCTGCATGGAAGGATGTAACTTTTGATGATTAATTCTTTAAGTATCAATAATTTTCAGTCCCATAAGAACTCTGCATTAGTATTTGATGAAGGTATCAATATCATTATCGGACAATCAGACAGTGGTAAGACGGCTATTATTAGAGCATTGAATTGGGTTATAAATAATCGACCCACAGGGGAGGCATTTAGAAGTAGCTGGGGTGGAGGGACTGATGTCAACCTGTGGGTTGATAAGCAAGCCATTAGAAGAGGAAAAGGTAAGACTAATTTCTACAATTTACAAAATCTTACCTCTGTGGCAGGGGAAGGTGACGAAAAGTTTTTGTCATTTGGACAAGATGTCCCAGACGAAATAAAAAATCTAGTAAACTTCTCCTCTTTGAATTTGCAGGGACAATTTGATTCTCCTTTCCTCCTTGCAATGTCGGGAGGAGAGGTTGCTAGGTACTTAAATAAAATAGTTTATCTTGATACTATAGATACGTCTCTTTCTAATATAGGAAAGACTTTAAGAAAAGAGAAAACTGATATTTCGTATGCTCACACAAGCCTCAATGAAGCAATAGAGAAAGAAAAAGAATTTAGCTGGATAGATAAAGTAGAGGGTTGTCTCGTAAAATTAGAAATAGCTGATAATGTATTGAAGTGTAAAGAACAAAAAATGTTAGAGCTAGAAGCTATTATAAATGATATAGAATGGTTAGATGAAGAGACAGAAAAAATCTCTAAACTAACACAACATGAAGATGCTGTAAACAAACTCATAACACACTCAGAAAGAAGTAAGACTAATTCAAACAAAGTTGAGAAGTTGGGGGAAATGGTTAGCAATGTAAGCTTAGTAGAAGAGTCAATAGAGAGGTTAACCCATAAAATAAAGTTGTGGCAAAGACAGTTTAACAAATTTATGCCTGACATTTGTCCTCTGTGTGGGAGGGGAGAATGAAGTGGTTTACAAATAAAGAGATTAATATAAAAAACATATATGCAAAAAAGATTTTGAGAAAGAAATTGAAAACTAAAGAAATATCTAAGCTAGGCTTTCTTACAATAAAAGCTGATATTCAAAGCTATGAAAGCGCTACTGACAGAAATATTAAAACAATAGAACTCTTTCTTGATATAAATAGAGAGAACATCAGATATATAGAAGAAGATGATGATATTGTAAGAATTGCCTATTATTAACATTTTTTGAATTCACCAGATGACGCTGGAGACACTTTTTAATGATGTTCATAGGTAACCATATAAAGATTAAAGCTAAAGCGCCAGCTGCAATACTGACATCAGACTGGCATATTAGAGGAGATAGACCAATCTGTAGAACAGATAACTACCTAGAAGCACAAAAAAGAAAGATAGAAACTATTATAAGCTTAGCACTTAAATATGATTGTCCTATTATCATTGCAGGAGATATAGGACATAAGCCTATCTGGGGAGATAGATTATTAAACCAAACCATAGAAACACTGCAGGTGGATGTCCCAATTATAGCGATTGCAGGACAACATGACCTACTACATCACAAATTAAATGAATGGAAAGAAGGGGGACTGGGAGTGTTAGATAAATCGCTAAAGAATTTTACTGTCCAGACTGGATATCTTACTATAGGGAAACAAGATAATATTGGAATACATTGTTTTCCTTACAGTAAACAAATCACTAATGAAGAACAAACAAGAGATAAGTTAGTTGCTGTCTGCCACACGATGGTGCTTAAGTCTCAGAAAGATAAGTTATGGCATGACCAGATAGCTAGTTCAGCAAAATGGCATTTAAAAAAATATCCTTGCTATGATTTAATAGTAACGGGAGATAATCATCAAAGCTTTGCGATAGAATATGAAGGACGATGGTTAGTGAATGCTGGCAGTATAATGCGCATGACTGCTAATCAAATTGACCATCGCCCCTCTGTTTATATTTGGTATTCAGAGGACAATAGAGTAGAAAGAGCTTATTTACCAATAGAAGAAAACGTGATAAGTAGAGAACACATAGAAGAAACTGAAAGAAGGGATGAAAGGATAGAGTCATTTGTTAATCGCTTGAAAGAGACGGAAGAGCTAGGACTATCTTTTGAGAATAACATAGAAGAATTCTTCAGAGCAAATAGAACAAGGAAAAGAATTGTAGAAAAAGTGTGGGAGAGTATGAATGGATAACGAAACATTACTCAATTTAAAAGAAAAGATTGAGGAAGGGAAAGTGAAACTAAACAAATTAGAAGGGCAAAGAGAAGAAGCACTAAAAACTTTGGAGGAGTTTGGATGTGATGAGTTGAAAAGTGCAAAGAGAAAACTGAAGAAGATGAAGGAAGAAGTTGATAAAGACAGTGAAATATTAAATAAGCAAATTGAACAGTTGTCTAGGAGGATAAAATGAAATATATTTATACTAGAGAATTATGTCCAGCTTGTATTAAACTAAAAAAGAAATGGAATGCTGATGGTCTGTTAAAAGGGATAGATTACCAAGAGAGAGATGCAGGTAGACTCTCCGACCCTGCCGATGATAGAGATTCTATTGATGAAGAGGCATTAGTACAGCTAGTGATGAATAATAACCAACTACCTGTAATAGTAGAAAGAAAAGACATCAAGCCTTAAGTTTAATAAGCTAAACACTTTAAAACAATTTGAAAATTAAAATATTCTCAGTTGCACTTATTTATATTTACTACTAAAATTTTATAAAAAACTTTCATTCCTAAGTACTTATATCGTAACACTTTATAAACTATTTTCAGAAAAGAGACATTTTCTTGTTTACGTAATGATATATTATATTATAATACATACATAATTAACATCTACTATTTTTTAACTTTTTAAAAAGGAGAAATCAAAATGGAAAGCACTAAAACATTAGCTAAAAAGGAATTAGCAAAAGCACTTAAAGAAAGCAAGAAATATCAGGTTAGAATTGGAAATACGATACATCTCTATCTCATGTCAGAAGAAGAATTAAAAAAACAACAAAAGAATATTGAGAAAAAAATAGAAAGAGCTTTGAACGGGGGACAAACAGTAACTAAAGACAAAATGAGGCGCTGGATTACTGTAGAGCCTATACTAGATTTTGTAAGAGATAGAGAGGGAAACCCTATACGAGAGAAATATACTTTTCAAGGTAATAATGGTGACAAGATTCTTTGTAAACGAACTCTGGTCACAGAGAATATAGAAACTAAAGAATTGTCAAAAGAAAAACTTAGTAATACTTGGAGGCTTTTTGATAGCATAATGGGGGAATAATTTTATTTTACTTTTAATCTTTTAGGAAGGAGAATCAAAATGGAAGTTAAAGAGCTAGCTAAAGTAGCATATATTAGGAAAAGAGAAAAAAAGAATTCTTCTATGTTTTTCTTGACAGTAGACTTTGGAGATGAGGATGGATTTCAGGGAGGTGCTTGGGAAGTTTGGTACATGAAGGAATGGAAAAGCCACTTTGGAGTTACTGGGTTTGAAGAACCACCTACTCCTCCAGCTGACTTGACTGAAACTCATACGAAAGTAGCTAAAGTTATTTTCAATGAGTGGAAAGAGAGTGAAGAAGCAGCTAATGAAATATGGATTATAATGCAGGGAGAAAGATGGAGCCCACAAGGTGAAGCAAAAGACCTCATCAGAAGCCTTAATTTAAAACACACTTCAATGTGTATTGGTGATTTAATTAAAGCTCCCTCTGGCAATCTTTTTGTAGCAGAGTCTGTTGGCTTTCGTAGAATAAATAGAATAGGGGGATAATTAGATAAGTTCAAAACGCCTCGTAAGGGCGCCGGATGATAACGGTATAGTAACGAAGGCAAAGTGGTGAAGTTATTTTTGGGAGGGTTTAGCCACCTGATATTTATAGCCACAGAAAAGTTTATCTCTTTTCTGATAAATATCAGTCATCTCTCAGCTTATTTTGTGCTATAATAATTTATATTAAGAAAGCTATAGTAATGAATCTAAAGGAAATCAGAACACAAATAGAAAGAAGTAAGGGACAGAGGGAAGAGGTGGAGAATAGAATTGATGAACTCCAATCAACGATAAACACCGTAGAGAAAGAGATTGTATTTTCTGAAAAAGCCCAAGCCATTATTCAGAAAGTGGCTCAAGAAACTCAGCAACAGTTAGAATACCATATCTCTGATATAGTCTCCCTCGCCCTTGATACCATCTTTGAAGACCCTTATCAGTTCACGGTAGAATTCGTTGTCAGACGAAATAAGACAGAATGTGAATTGGTATTCAAAAGGGATGGTGAAAGGATTAGCCCTCTGTCTGCAAGCGGAGGAGGTGTAGTTGATGTAGCCTCCTTCGCCTTGCGTATTGCTCTTTGGACTTTACAAAACCCGAAAAGCAGAAATACTTTAATACTTGACGAGCCATTCAAGTTTCTCTCCAAAGACCTACTCCCAAGAGCCTGTGACTTATTACAGGAACTTCGTGATAGGCTAAGTCTGCAATTCATAATCGTAACCCACCTAGATGAGTTAGCCCTCTGTGCTGACAAGACCTTTGAAATCAGGTTGAAAAAAGGTGTGTCAGTAATTCATTCATAAACCTTACTTGTTTCTCTATCAATATGCTTACACCTGATACTTGTATCGCAATACAATTTAAACCCTGCATCCCTTAACTTCTGAGAAAAGAAACTGTCCTGAGTTAAATTTGCTGTGGTCTCAAACCAAGGAAACTCAGTCTTGAAAAACACCTCTGCTTTATAAAGAGTGCACCCCATAGGTATTGTATACACTTCATGCACCTCTCCATCAACTTCCAGTGCTCCCCTCTTCCCATTAGGCTTTATGATTATTGGTGCACCCTCCTTGACCTTCTGTCTCTTTAGATACCAACCGCCCACAACAGCTTTGTCTTCCATGTGGTTCAGTAATTTAACTAGAGCTTCTGGTGGAGGGAAGGTATCGTCTTCAACAGTGAGTAAGAAATCTGCATCATCCTTAATAAACTCCTTGGCTATATCATTGTAAGCATCTGCAACACTTCTCCCGAAACAGTTATAGTATTTAACTTGTACGCCAGATGGTATAACTAAATCTTTGAGACATGGCAAACCATCAACTGCTTTCTTCTCTGTCGCAACAGCTATCAACAATTTGACATTACTACCTTCTATATATCTTTTCTCTATATCTCGAACATGGTCTAATTCAGGTATAGCACTCTTGCCTATCTGCCTTAATGATTTAAGATTTCCTACCCCTATCCTTCCTGCAGCTCTAATATCATTATTAGCTTGTTCTGTTATCCTATCGTGCCAATACTTCTCTTGTGCTCCATCTATTTCTTTGCGAGTGTAAGTTCTACCGAACTCTTGCCATATCCTATAAAGAACTTCAAACTCCCTCATGGCTCCTATAACAGCTAACCTAGTTTCCTCCATGTCCAATTCTCTTATCTTAATATCAAACTTGGCTAGAGGATTATCGCTGTTCCTTAAAGCTTCCAACTCATATTCATTTTTATCAAATTGGACTTGGGCTCTTTTTAAATTGGTATACTTCCTCTGTAACTCAGTTACACACTGAGCATACTGTTGTTCTTTTCCGATGTGTGCTCCAACTACAAAGTTACGAAGTTGGTATTCTGTACGAGGTTGTTGTACTTCTTCAAATGCTTTGATTAGCTCCTCGTTTCTCCCTGCCTTATTTATTAATTTTAAATCCATACTTACCTCCTTAATGGTAGACAGAACTACATCCGCCAAACATATTACCAAGACTAAACGTTAAGTCTGCTGTTGCAACTAATGCTGTTGTGGCTGTGGAGAAAGTAACTGCCTCTGCCGTGTCTGTAAAAGCTCCACTACTTCCCCCTGACCAATAACCCTTAGACACTCCATTACTATTCCATGAGATTCCTGCTTTTGCAGTAGTTAAGTTGGCACTTGTTTGAGCTATCGTTGTATCTGTACTATATGTTAGCTCATCACAAGTGTCTACGTGTGCCACAGCAGTTTTATAGCCTCCTGCCACCCAACCTTCTGTTATTCCATTTGGACCCTGTGGCTCTCTCCTTGATTGTGTTAATTGAGCACTTGTTTCTGCTGCTGTTGTATCAGTAGAATAAACTAACTTATCTACTACAAGCTGGTCTACTGTTCCTGTTGTAAGACCTCCCATAGAATACCCATCGGTAGTAGAGCCAAGTCCTCCCTGATTCTGTACATTGATACTAAGATTTGCTGTGGCTACTGCTGATGTAATCTCAGTAGAAAACACCATTTTATCTGCTAGGTCAACCATCGTAGTTGGTGTAGTATTCCCTCCTAAGAAATACCCATCTGTGGGAGAACTGTGCCCTGACCCTGATGCTTTGCCAACAGACAGCGCAGCACTTGTTTCTGCTGCTGTTGTATCTGTAGAAAAAACTACTTTATCTACTAATGTAGTTTGACCTCCTGCACCAGCTGTATTTCCTCCTGCAAAATATCCTGCAGTAGAAGCATCACTAAAACAGCAACCTTGTATTCTCCCTACAGTTAAATTTGCAGTCGTCGCTGCGGCATTTGTTTCATCAGAGTATGTTAGTTTATCTGTTAATGCTGACCTTGCTGGTTGACCGCCTGCAGTATAAGCGTGTCCAGCAGCAACAATCCCAGTAGCACTACCTCCAAATCCTATTAGTTGATTAACCTTTAGCATTAGACAGCTACCTCCCCCCTCAACACTCTCCTTGCATTTACCTTTTCCCAGACCTCATCTGAAAAACTATCTTTTTCAAGAGTATCTCCCTGTGCTATCGCAACCAGAATATCCTCTGTAAATCTGGCAAGGTCATCATCAGAGTCTACAATCTTTCCTAGTTTAATCTGTTCCTTTTCATCGGTAGTTAAGCTAGCTACATCATAACCCTGAAGGAATTTAGTATCAGGTGGAACATCAATACTTAAATCTGAAATGTCGGCAGAAACCCTCTGGTATTGAACCGCCTTCTCGTTATCCTTATCATAGTCTGGTTTGCCAGTTAGTTCCATTTCCAACCATACCACTTCTTTATTAAAAGCTCTCTCCATTCCTTCCGAACTTTTCTGCTTTAAAACCTTTCCTGTTGCCCTGTCAATTTTTGCATAATTCTTTTTCATCTTATGTGTCCTCCCCTGCATCAATCGTGTAAAACAATTTGATTCCTAAAAGCCTTGCATCCTCTGCCATGTCATCATTAGCATCAGAGACATCTCTCCCAACCCTGAAAAAAGTCATATCGTCATCGGCTGGTGTTTGTGCGATAGTGACCGCACTGCTCTCTGCTGTTACATAAACTTCCTCTGCTGCTGATTGAGCATCGTCTGTGACCACGACAGCCGTTCCGTATGCGATATCAGCAGTCTGGTTGTCGGCTACTCCCACACCCTGTAAGAACCAAGCCACTCCATCTGTATCTGTGGCAGTAGAACACCACCATACCTGAAAAGTTACCGTGCTTATATTCCAAGATTTTGGAAAACACACTCCGAATTGTGCGTGTTCGTCAGCACTCGTGTCAAAGTCAAGAACCTGTAAGTCTGGTCTGCCAGATGTTGTTTCTACATCGGTTATTGAATCACATCCATTGGAGTCCGTTGGTCTCATTGCAGCAGCAGGTATCCATAGAGTATGTTTACCAATTACAGTATTTGACACCGCCCCAGTGCTTAGTGTTAGAATGGTAATCCATCCTGAGTTGGCAGCGTTTCTCTGTTTTAATAAATTGTTTCCTGTGTCAGCCCACCATTGATATGCGAAAGTCGTTGACGGTGCTGTCCCTCCCGAATTACATTCAGCTATCGCTTGTAGAGCACTGTTCGCATCAGCCCGAAAAGTTGCTCCATCCGCATTAGCCAAATTCATGTCATGCTGTGACATTATTTCCCACCTCCTTTTTTAAGTTCTTCATCCAATCTTTTTTTCAAATTGTCTTTAAAATAATCTCTCCAATCTACACACTCCCTTGCTATCGGAGAGTCCATCTTCCTACACAAATCTATCAGAGCTGTCATACCATGATAGATTGCAATATCTTTCGTGACTCCATTAGTGTTTGGTTTAGGTCTAGGAAAACCATGACCCAAAGCCATAAACTCTTCTCCTCTCAATCTGTATTTATTGGGAGGGAGGTCACACTCATCAGGCACAATAACCTTATCACCTTGAATACACATTCCATGTGATAACAGTTTAGTTGAAATCTCATCATGGTTATCTGCCTCTATGCTTAATTTCTTAAAGCCTGTTACTATTTTGTCTTTGTCTAATATTGCTGTTTTATATTTCTTTTTTTTCACTCCACATCCTCCCTTTTCCTCTTCTAATCCATCCATTAGAGTTACATCAAAGTCATTCCAATTCTCTTTTTTTCCTTTACCAACTGAACCTGAATTTGCTCCTATCATGATGGCTCTTCCGAATTAACTTGTAATTTTGTGACTATAATATTAAAAGCTGAATCGTCAGTTGTTAATATTGCCCGATAGTCAAATGCTCTGTTATAAAACTCTGCACTTTCTATATTATTCCATTCTGACCAATCAGCGTATTCAGAAGTATCATCCCAATCAGTAACGGTATCCACATCCGTTATACTATCAACTTCTCCAAGAGGGTTACCATCTGTCACCCTCACTTGTATTCTGCAATCTGCCTCTCCTGTCACATCACCATCTATACTCTCCCAGACATCTATGTTCTCACTTCTCCCATCTATTCTATCAAGTACATTAGTGACTGTCGCATTTATATCTGTGGTGATTCTTGTTTTCTTTACCGACCCTAAATCGTGTCCAACACTGAAATCATAAGTGCCTGTTGACTCTACCCCTCCTGAATAGTCAATATTAGACACTTCATCAACATCTGTTATATCATCAAACAAACCCAAAGCTGCCAATTTTAAATTTCCATCGGAGACTACTGTATTTGTATGAGTTCCACTGAAAGTGGATTCCTGTGTAATATTACTCGCAGCAGCATAGCTGATTACAGAAGCCTGTTTAGTGGACATTTTGACAACTGTACTTGCTCTCCCTCCCTTGTCAAAAACCCTTGCTAGATAAGTCCCTGCTTTCAATGGAAGTTGTGCCATCGTATCAGACCCTTTAGCTGTAGACCCGATTGTTACTGAACCTGACCAAGAAGCATTGGAAGAATCAGTTTCATGGGAGTGTCTAAACTTTACACTTCCTCCAAAACGAACATCTATATCAGTTAAAGCATCCCATTGAACCAGAGCTAAATTACCAAAAGCGACTATCATTAGATTAGCTAATGGCGATGGAGGAGTTGAAAGACCAATCACTGTGATATTATTTACTGAAGAAAAAGCTCCAGGGAGTTTGTTAGGACTTGTCCAATGTAACTTGACATCGTAAGTTTCTCCCTGCTCTATATCTTCAATCATAATTTCTGATTCACTTATCTGTACATTGGTACAAGGAGCAAAAGGTAAATCAGAGCCTGTTACTCTGATAAATGATTTCACAGTTCCTCCCACACTTCCATCCAGAGGCTCAAAAGAAATTGCTATACGAGGAATGAGGGTATTTCCAGACCCCAACCTTATAACACTTTCATCTGTGCGTGGTTCTCCAACCACTTCTACTTCTGGAAGATATCCCTGTGGAGTTATCTTCGGGTCGTATGCTGGAATACTCCCTGTATCTGCTGTATAGATATCTGAAGAATAAGGTATAAGTGTCAACCTAGCTGTCAACTTACCTTGACTTTCAATAGATAAAATCAATGTTTCTATTGTTTCAGACCCTGATTCCCCAAAACCGAAAAGGTCTCCAACTACTGGAGCATCAGCAGCAGCTATCTCTGATGTGAAAACTATTGTGGTCTGAGTTCCCACATCATCTACTATTGTTCTTACAATCTCAGCATCATCTCTGGTACGGATAGACATTCCATAAGTCTTTTCTGCCTCCATAATTAAATCTTCATCAACAGTTACCCCTGTGACATCTCCATTACTTGCCGTCTGGAGTTCCTTTATCCTCCCTGACTTTAAGCCCACTAGCAACACATCATGTGTGACCAGCACCAAGTCTCCTCTCCTAGAAACCAGATATTCAAAGTCAGTTTGTAAGTACCACTTCTCAGGTCGGAGTCTCATCTGTACCAAATTAAATCTTGCGAACTTCCATACATGGTCAGTATGCGTTACTCCTATTGCATCTATCTCTTCAAATTTGGTAGCGTTTGAAGAATCATATCCTGTATCATAAACTATCCTCTCATCTTGTTGCCACCCACTCTCCCTATTGGCAAACCTCACTCTCAACGCATGGGGTATATCTGGAAAATTCTTTTCAGCTTCAAAACCCCAACTGTTTTTATTTGTAAAATGTTGAGTAGGAATTGTCTGGGTTTTATCTATAACAACACTCCACTTTCCATCTATTTGTGTAGGTGTTGCTCTCCCTGCTATACAAATATCTGACAGCACTTCCCATACCGAACTTTTATAATCTCGTATCTGATTAAACTCAAACTCATTATTCGCACAATAAGTATGCCATGTCTGTAAAGTAGTCAAGTCTATTCTAGCATTTTCTAAAGGTGAAGACATACCTGCACTTTGTAAAACATGACGGAAGAGAGAGGCTGGGTTGGAGGATGTCCCCTCCACCCAAGATGCTCCATTCCAATCCAAAACATAAGAACTTACTGTCGCACTGAAATCATCAATCACACCTGAAAGTTGTTCTGTAGCCTTAACAACAAGAGCCGTCTTTGCCAAATCTAAACCTGATGTGTCAGGGTCTTTATTTACAAAAGAACGAATACAAGCCCAAGTAAGTTCATCATATATTCTGGTACTGGTCGTGTCAGCAGTTGCCCTCTGAACTCGAACATCATATTGTGCTGCTGATGGAGTCTTCCACCTAAAACCATATCTCACTGCTGATGCTTTATTATTTGTGACCGTCATGGAAAGAACACTACCACTACCACTTTGAGCTGGGTATGTGATAGAGGTTACTGTCTTAAAAACAAGACTCCCTTTCACAGTCCCTGGTGTATCGTCAGTAAAGGCTGGGAGAGTTTCATTTTGAGCTCCATCACTTGTATTAGTTCCCACTATCACAATTTGGACAGCATCTATAACACTCCCTCCCCCTGCCACAGTTGCCGTAATAATCCCTGGAGAACTGAATGATTTAATACCAGAAGTAATAACTTGCTCTGAACCTGTGTCTGTAACTGGGTCGTGGACTGAAAGT
>Ga0080013_1000489_pt1 | contig 56092 bp, 85 predicted proteins | sample ETNvirenome_6_85_FD_69236 | JGI IMG/M metagenome (GOLD analysis project Ga0080013, IMG submission 69236) | Marine viral communities from the Pacific Ocean - ETNP_6_85 (SPADES assembly) (version 2) | ecosystem: Environmental > Aquatic > Marine > Oceanic | place: Pacific Ocean | collected 2013-06-19 | reverse complement strand
TATTTTCTCCTATGCTAATCTTAATATAGCATTACTTGAATCGGCTGTTGGAAACTGAATTGTAAATGTTCCGCTTGTTGACGTTTTATCGCCTCCAAAGTCCAACACACATACTGCTTTATTAGAATTACTACTATTATAGACCACTGCACCTCTTGCTGTAATTGTAGCTGATGTAAATGATATATCAGCAAAATCACAAAGAGCAGTTGTTCCTGAAGTAGTTGGTGTTACACTTGTAAGTGATCCACCTCCGGCCGAATAAGTTCCTGAATCAGAAACTTCATTTGTGGCGGAATAAGCAGTTGTTGAAGCGCTTAAAGTAGCTGAACTTGTGTACAATGCAATTTTAAATGTGTCACCAGTTGTCGCTGTGAAATCATGTCCTTCGACAAGTATTTCCTGCTTAAAACTGGTACAGACAGCTTGGGTTATTGCCATGTTTTATCCTCCTATGGGTTTTTTGATTGCAAAGGAGTTCTTAACGCCCCGTGCATATATTCATCTCTTCGGTGTCTTCCTTGTTGTTCAATAACTAACGCTTGAAGAGCACGTTGATATGATTGTTCATATAATTGCAGCATTTCCGCTGGTCCCTTCAAGAATTTGAAGGCTTCTGCAAGACATCCATATAATAATAATGACGGAGCATTATTACCCAACCAAGAGGTTGTATTGGAACTAGATAATCTTGTTGGTAATCGTGTAATTCCTAATTCCACGTTATAAGCTAAATCTGGTGTTGGTGCAACATAAATTGTGTTATGATCCCACCATGCCCAATATTTAGGAGTGCCTGTAGATGTTCTATCTGGCCAATATTCGTTCATAAAACTAATATCGCGTTGTTCTAAAAAATCCCTTGTTGTTGAACTCGGAGAATATATTTGAAATGTCCTAACCGTACCAAGAGAAGTAGGTGTAGGAGTTGTTCCTCCGGGTAGAGATAAGAAAGCATTATCTGCTACTAAGTTAGCTGTTTGATGTGACTTAAATACATCAAGATCAACATCCCTAAATATGCGATTTTCTACATGTTCAATAAAATCATCAGTAATAGTTGAAGATAATACATCGGTACTAACTTCCGTATAGTTTAAAATTTGTGTTGTTAATTCTGCGTAGGTAACGGCCATTATGATGTGCTCACTGTTACTGTACCAATAGTTGTTGCAATTACTGGTTTTTTATTATTAGTTGCTGGTATCATAGAATTATTATTTTCAAAAAAACTTAAACCGCCAACAAAAACTGTCATAGGTTCTACTCTTGAGGGTCTAGCATTTTTTAAACTTTGTCCATCTGGTTTATGTTGTTGTCTTTCTAATTGTGGATGTTTAGATTCATATTCAGATTTATGTACTAAAGATCCATTCCATTCTTTTACCATTTCATTATAAGGAAATTCTAATCCACTACGATCAGATATTGCTTTTGAATATTTACCTGTCGCGTGTGCCATTAAATAACTCCTCTTTCTGGTGTAGCAAAGAAACTGGAACGTGGTCTATCTTCTTCTGAAGCACGTTGCCATTCTTCTTCATACAATTGTTTTAATAAAGGTGTTCTCTCTGGTGCTCTTTTTACAGAAGTATAATAAGCTAATCCAGAAGTTAAACATGGTAAGAATCTTGTAGGTACTTCTAATTCATTTTCATAATTACCAGCATCTTGTATTTTAGTTAATCCCCAATACTTTAAGGTATGAGCACCATCTGGTGTTGGATATAAATATAATGTTGGTGTTGAAGCACCTCTTTGTAAAAAGTATTGTACAGGTGTTCCTTCTGAACTTTTTTTAGAAATATTTAAATATTCAGCACGGCTTATACGATCAACTTCTACATCTGTTGTTGTATTACTTGTCGTATATAAAACAGCTTCTAAAATATCAATTAAATCAGAATCTAAAGTATAACTAGATGTGCTTGCGGTTAATGTTTTTGTACGAAGTTCAACCGTCCATAAATTAATACCTCTGTTAGCCCATTCAGCCAACATAATATTAAGAGAACGTCTTGCGCTTTTTAAATCATAACCCGATCTAGAATTAAGTCCACATCTTTCAAATGCTTCCTCTATAACTTGGTCTACATCTAAATTAAAAGCATTTGTACTAGAAGTTGCCATTTAAATACTATTTTCCTTTTTTATTTACGGAACCACCCTTATTGTATTTTTTCTTTACAGCACCGCCTTTACTATAATTAGGTTTTATTTTTTTTGGAGGTCTTCCAATTTTACTTCCGTATGTTCCCGGTCCTTTTGGCATTTTGCCGCCTTTTTCTATTTGTTTAGGTATCGATGATCTCGATATCATTTATTAATATATTTTTTGAAATTCTGCAATAACTGTGTACATATTACCAGAGTCAGCAGCACCCGGTACAACAAGATTAACATCACTTTCGTTACTGTTACTAGATTTATCTGCTGGTATACCACCAAACTCTCTAAAGTCCCAATAACCTGTTCCTGTTAAACCTATTATAGGAATATCTCCATCTGAATCTTCTTCATCTAAACGTGCGTAAGAGTCTCCTCCATCTCCACCTTGACAAGAAAACCAAACTCTAAGTAGTCCTAAGTGTGCTACAGCAGTTCCATCTGATCTAGCAGCTAATGCTGATACATCTCCAAAAACTGTTGTTGCTCCTGTTCCATCTGATTGATTGACTATTTTAATTACGACGCGATTGTCATTTTGTTGTAGGATAGTCGGTCCTGTAACTGTATCTGCCATGTTCCCTCCTTAATTAAGAACTGTGGGGCCGTAGCCCCACGATATTATTTTATTGGTCTCCAAATGCAGGTGCATCTGCACCTTCTGAGTAACCCCAAATTAGCCAGTTAGTACTATCTTTAGCTAAAATGTTAATCTCCATACCACCAAAATCTGTAAGAGTTAGTTTTGAGTTAGAGTTTCCATCAGAATAAATAGTTACATTATCAGCATCTGAATCTGCATGAACGACACCACCAATGAAGTAATTAGCATTAGCACCTGTATCAAAGATAAGGTTTTCTGCTTCTTCTGCCGCTCCACCATAAATAAATTTAAAGTGTGAACCAGCAACCGGTGATGGTAATGTGATTGTTCTGTTTGATGTAATAGCTGGGACTACAAGTAGTCTTCCACTATGTGTTGCATTAGTAAGAGTTGTATCTTCATCTCCCAATGTAACAGGTCCATCACCTAAAGTGATGATTTCAGTAATTGCTCCAGTAGTGGAGTTTTTACTTACTGTTTTAAAAGTATCTTCAGATCGTAGTGGACCTGAAAAAGTTGATTTAGCCATTTTTACCTCGTAAGTAAGTTATACCGTCTCTACGAGTGTCTGCTAGGACAGTCAGTATAACTAATTAACCTAGTTATTATGTGGGGGCATAGCCCCCACAAAGTAATTTTTATTAAGCTCCCGGAGAACCGAAAATACCTCTCCAGTCAGACCAGCCGAAGCTGTATCTTTCTCTGGCTTTGTATTTAACGTTTCCAGTTTCAAAATCGCCTTCCATTTTAGTGGAAATTGCGGCTCTTTGGAAGTGTTTTAGTCCATTAGGAGCATCGGTTTTAATGAACCACGCGTCAGTATCAGTTAAATAATTATTAACTACATATCCTTGCGGGATCATTCCCAAACTCTTAACGGCATTAACATCATTATCCGCAGTGCCAACTCTTTGAGACGTTTTCATTAGTCTCTCAGCAGTGAATTGAAGATTAACTGGAATAATCATTTTCATACCGTTAAGAGCGACTTTTAAGCCTCTGTCATCGGTAATTCCAGCAATATCAATTAATGCTTGTTCAAGAGAAGTCTCGTTAAGATCCGCAGCAGTACTTAATTCGTTTTTAACGTTTCCGCCAGTAGTAACGTGGGCTGTAGAAAGAAGTTCTAAGCCATCACCACCTGTGTAAGAACTATTAAATCCTCTGTTGAGAACATTAGCAGCTTTTACTTGTTTAGCGTTCATCATAGAACGAGCTAGTGCTTTAGTATAACGAGAACTGATTTTGTCGTAAAGGTTATCCTCTACGGCTTCCTCAGTGATTGCAAAAGCAAGTGCTATAGTTTCGTGAGTATAGCGTGCAGTGAAAGCCTCGGTCGCATCATCATATTCGATTGATGTTCCCTCTGGTTTTACTGAAGCTGTACCGAAACCGGATAGCATTACTTCTTCTTCGAAAGCACGATCAGAGTTTTCGGTATCGAAAATTTCTGTGTGCTGATTGTCGTATCGGTCATATTCCAAACCAAACAGAGCGTTAAGGCCCGGTTCAAGTTCTTTGACCAGTTGTGATCTAGAAATCGCCATTTAAGCCTCCTTACGCTAGTGTTGCAGACTGCAAGAAGAAATGCAAGTCTTGTGACGGAACAACATATGCATTAACATTTGCTGTACTTGTATCACTGTTTGTTGGATCTTTAGATATCCCAATTTGTTTCCATTGACCTGTTGTCGCAAGAGTTGAAGTACCAATTTCTTGTGTTGATCTACCAGTTTTAGTGCTTCCACTTACTCCTGCTAAATCGAACCCACCGAAATTCATCGCTTCAGTTCCTGTTCCATCATGTTGTCCTTCAAATACAATTTGGGGATCGTCGAAAATATAGGCTTCAATATCCGAAGCATTTGTATCTGCTGGATAGTATTTCGCCCATGTTGGTTTGCCCGTGGTAGGATCCGTATATTGACAACCATTAAAGATACCTAGAAAAATAGCATTAGCTGCTACAGTTTCTATAGTACCCGCAGTCACGCGCGTTACCATTTGACCTTGGTAAAGTGCAGTGTCATAGTTAGTTGTAATTCTATAAGAATTATTACGGATTTGACCACCACTAAGATGCTTGACGGGTCTAAACCCGAAAGCTGCGTCTTGGTTAGCCATCGTTTATCCTTTTTTTTAAGGGTTAATTTTTTATTCGATGGACAAAAGAGCTAGAAAATTAGGTCTTTCGGTTACCACCGAAGGTTACACGAGATTGCCTATCTGGTTTAGAGATTGGCATACTAGGGTGTTGTTCCTTTAATAAATCGTTTGCTATTGCGTCGTCTCTATCTTGCGTTTTTTGCGCAAAATAATCTATACGCTCTTGCACGATCTCTTCCGGGATCTTAGCTAGTAATAAACCACCAACTCCTATTACACCTTTATATTTGCCTTCCTGTATAGTTGGATATTCAGCATCATAGGCATCTCCTCTTACGAGTTCGAAGCCCTCTCTTAGTCTAGCTGATAAATTTTTATTATCTTCTTGACCTAGAGTTTCTGATCTTATCCATCTGTGTTTAAACCCAGCGGGTGCAGGTGGTGCATCAAGGGATGACGGGGGTGCCCATGGTTTCCTACGAGTCGTTTTCTCGCGGGATAGAGCAGCGCGTGGAGTCTTACTTGTAATCTTTAATTCATCATTCATATGCCTTACTCCTTCACGTATTTCGCATATTCTTCAAGTGGCACACCTAATTTTTTAGCAATTGCTACTTGTGATGGTGTGAGCCTCACTGTTTTGCGTCCAGATCGTGTGGTTCTTTGTGCGGATGCAACAGTTTGGACGGGTTTGTTGCTTCCTTGAACTTCTCCTCCATCGTTAAACTTATGAGGAAACTCGGTCCGAAGTCGTTTGTCAATTTCTTCGTAGTATTCATCAGAAGATGGATTGTATCCGTCTTCCTCCACAAGTTTCTTGTGAATACCAAACGAAGCATATGTCATCGCTTCATCTTTTCCAAACCACTCGTTCTTTTCCGCCCATGCTTCCGCTTTTGGATCGGGTTTAGCCGGTGGTCGTTGTTGTACATTACTTTGTACAGGTTGTTGTACTATCTGTCCAGCATTTTCTTGAGATTTTTCATATAATTTTCTTTGCTCTTCTGTAGCATTTATACGCTCTTGTTCAATAGCTAATCTCGCTAAAGCTTGATTTGCCGCCACTTGTGCATCAACATCACCTGCTGATACAGCTTGCTTTAGCGTTGCCTTTGCTGATTCTAGTTCAGATTTAACTCTACCAGAAAATTCATTAACATAACCATCGTCAAGTTTTGTAAATTTTGTCTGTAAGTCGTCTCGTTCTCTTTTTACTTGTTCCGCAAAACTAAGAGCTTCTTTTTCTCTTCTCTCTGATTCACGAATTTTATATGTTAACCGGTCAATACGTTTTTTGACACCTTCACTATATTCTTCGCGTTCGTCTTTTTTTTCTTCCTTAACTTCTACAACAGGATCTTCTTTTTTCGTTTCAACTTCTTTTGTAGCAGCTTTAGAATCATCTAATTCAACATCAACAGCATTTCCACTAGTATCTAGTTCAACCATTGGTGTTGTTGCTTCTTTTAATACTTCTTGTACTTCAGCCATGTCTTCCTCTCCGTCTTAAACGGTTAATGCGTGCAAAATATCTTCTGGATCCTCAATGGTTCCTAATATTTCATCATCGTTTAGTACGCGTAATTCTCCGCCATCAATATTAATGCGAGAACCAGCGTAACGTGCAAATAAAACCCAATCTTTTTTCTTGCACCACGGTCCGTTGGGAAACTTATCTTTATCATTATAAGCATCTGGTCCAATTTCCATAACTATTCCGCAGTTGGTTGAAATTTGAGATTCTTCTATAGTTTTATCTGATAGAATAATTCCACCTTTTGTTTTTTGCTTAGCTTTATAAGGGAGAACAATAATTCGCCAACCAGTTGGTTTTGGTAAGCTCATTTCTTCTAATGGTTTTTTCTTTACTTCTTTTATTTCTTTTGCCTTTTGCGCTACACGAGCTTTAGCGACATGTGTAGGTAATATCAGTGTATTATTCATCTTGCTCCTGTTTCTTTAGCAGGTCCGAGAGTTCCTGTTCAATGTAATTTAATGTGTCAAGTTGACCTAAATGATTTTGATAATCATTCCAATCTTTTACTTGATTGTTGATTATTATCTCAGTTAGTTGGGTTTGTCTAGTCCTAATTAGTTTAAATATCTTTTCAACTATATATATTGAGTCCATCTATTTCTCTTCAGATTTTTTTATTGCTTGTCTAGTTCCTCCCACATAGAGGCCAAACCACGCTGCTCCCGCTCCTACAATTACTGATACAAACGCTGATTGAGCATTTGTTGGATCTGGAAGTGCCATAAACCATTCTGTCGTTCTATAAAAAGCAAATCCATACAGAGTTATTAATAACCTTGGAAATATTCTCCAAGCTGTTAATCTTTCTGGTGAAATCACTTCTTCTTAGTAAATAATCCTACAGCGCCTTTTGCACCCTTAATGCCAAAACTTGCTGAGCAGGCGATATATAATAAATGTTTATAATAATCCGGAAGCTGCTGCAGGGCTACAAACCCAGCTTCAATATGATGAGTCATTCCGGGAAAAAATACGGCTACGGCTGGCGCGAGCAGGCAAATTAAAATCAGTTCGTCTTTCCAGCTTCCCTTCATTTGATCTACGGCTGATGCTTCCCACGATACTTCGCCGGCGATCTGCTTTTGACGCAACACAGTCTTTGCTTTAATTTCTGTAACTTTTGCTTCTTGTTTTAATTTTTTTGTTTCAATGAATCCAGAGACGGCGTTGCTAGCAACGCCGATCAATGGTTTTAGTAGTAGTTGTAACATTTAAGCTGCTCCACCGTTTGTCATTTTATAAATAACAAACAGGACAACTATGGTAACGATTCCGGCTTTAATCCAGTCCTTCATTCCCCAGTCACTCCACTCTTTTAAATGACCCCAAAGGTCTTTAACTAGTTTCATCTTTCCTCCTAGTGTTCAGTTAAGTTAAAATCTGCTTCAAACTCAACCACTTTTATTGGATCTAAAACTTCCTCAAGTTTTTGTAATGCATCTTTTACATCATGTTCGCAATTTAAGCAACCACAATGACATTTACCGCCATTACCATGGTGACATTCATGTTCACAATGTCTGCAACCAGCCATTAATGTATTGTCTCCTTTTTATATTCGTGGTGTTCTAAATCTTGTGCAAATGCATAAAACATATCTGAGGTTTGTTTTGGTCCCAATATATCTAGATAAATTGTTTTTGCTACAACCAGCAATGACGCACTTAACGTCATTGGATCTTGCTGATATTGATTAGCAAAGCTAAACACTTCATCTAAAATCTGTTTAGAATTGTTTTTTATCATTTTTTTGCCTTTTTTCAACCTTTTTGCCTTTTTTGTCCTTGTAAAGCTACTTCTGCCCGTAATTCCGTTTGATCTTCTTGGCTTTGTATCTTTTCCTTGTCCATTTTATCCTTTTGTTCAAGTTTTTCGCCTTCAAAATTAAGTTTTTCAACGTCTAAGTCTAATTTTTGTTCTGCTATGTCCTTATTTTGTTGAATTTCTTGTGAACGAAGGTTTAGTTCTTGTTGTTTTAAGTCAATAAGTGGATCAGAATTTTGAGATTCAAGGTATTCTTGCTCTTCTGCCACTAATTTCTCTGTTATTTTCACAATTCTCTCTGCAACTTGATTTTCTATCTCCATTTGGAACTGTTGTTGTAGTTCTTGCGGTACTTGCCCGCCAAATTGTTGTGCTTGTTCCTGCATTTCTTGTTGGTTTTTCGCCATCACTTCTTCTCGGGCCATAAAAGAGATATGTTCAGAAATATGTGACTGTAATATGCCCATTGTTGGAGGATTATTTTTAACTAAGGAAGACGACATAAATGCTTGGTGTGCATCAATATGTGCTGAATGATTCTGTCCTTGGAATGCCTGCAACTTCATCATTTGCAGTGATTTTGAATTTTCCATTCCCGGATCTTCTGGTTGTGGTTGTTGTACGGGTGTTAATATTTTATCAATATCCCTTACACCAAGTGCTTCATACATACGTCTGTACGCTTCATGCATATTATGCATTTGCGGGTTAGATGTTGCCATTTGCATTTGTGTCTGCGCTAAAGTAACGCGCTGAGACATAGAAAAAATGTTCGGATCAGAAACGGGAAGTATGTCCACCCGCTCGTCAAAGTCTTGTTGTTTAATAACACGATTGCCGCCGCGAACAGCATAAGGATACTCAGCCGGTAAGCTTTCCGCAAAGACTCTTGATAATAATTTAAATTCAACTTTTTGTGCGTAATGTAATCGTTTATGAATCGCGTTCATCACTTTCGTGCCGCGTTCCATGATTGCCATTGTTGTGCCTACAGGATTGGCTTGTGAGCCTTCGCCCATTTTGTTATCAGCAATAGACGCAAAACGTCTACCCGCTTCAACAACAAATCCTAGTAGTTGAAAAAGAGTCGCACTTGGTTCTTTATATGGTATTAGCATTAGGGATTCGCGGATCGCGCCTCCCGGTGCATCTACATCCCGAAATTCTCCGGGTTGGAGTGGTTGGTCATCGTCCCTAACGCGCAACCCTCTAGCTTTGAAACCAGCAGGGAGGTTGGACAACGTACCTGCATCGATAAGTTGTCTAAGAGCAGATGTTGCTGTTCTTGATAACCCCCCGAGCATGTGGATAAGACCAAAGCCATAAAAGCCAAGGCCGGGTAAAAACTTATAGTGAACAAAGTATTGTATCTTTTTTCGGAGAGGATCATTTTCTTGGTAGTTTCTATAAATAGATAATACTTTTCCAGATCCCTCGTCAACAGTAACAACATAAGGTAATTTAATACCAGTTGCTTCTCCTGTTTGCGAGTTCTTATCTTCGAAACCGGGTATGTCCAAATCGCAATGAAACTCTAGAAGTACTATGTCCTCTGCATTTTGTGTTGATGTAATTCCATCAAGGTCATCATACTTTTCCCCCGCTACATTTTTTTCTGTAGGGGACATGCTAACATCAATGTCACGGTACATACCGCTTACTTGTTTCTTGCGTAATTCGTTGCCCATTGTTTTGACCACATGGGTAATACGTTCGCATGATTCCATGTCCGTTGACACATAAGGCATGACCACATCTTCGGCTGGAACAAATTTTGAAACTGCTCTGCCTCTTACCGCATCATAATAAACTTTTTTAAAGGAACTACCCGCTAGTGGTAAGTGAAATAACATTTGATCGAGTTCTTGATCGTATTCTTCCATTTCATAACTAATTTGATAGTTCATGAATTCTTTAACACGTTGAGATTGTTCTTCGACCTGTGGTGTTATCTCCCCCACTATTTGTGTGCGGATAGGACCTTCGGGAGGTAGTAACTCTTTATAAGCTTGCGCTTGAAACTGTGTAACCGTTTCTGCTAGTAACGGGTGTGTAACACCTGTCGCACCAGCAAATGGTTTTGTTCTGTCTTCATATTTAAATCCAAGTAAATCTAGGCCGTCTGTGTATGTTTTAAGCCAATCGGACCGCGCATCTTTGTCATATTCGTAATCGGAAACTAAGTCGTTAGCTAAAGCTGTTAATTCATCATCGGGAATTAATTCTGCGAGGTTCGCGTTAAAGGCACCTTCTTGTGATGTATCTTCTGCTGGATTCACGATCGCTGAACCGTCCTCCATCATCAACGCATCACCGTCCATCATTGGTGTAGATATTTCTTGATCCACTCCTTGTTCTATTTCTAGATCAATTAAATCTTGATTGTTTTTTTCTATAGCCATATTACTTCAACTTCTTTATGTTGTCATAAGGATCACCAAACTTGTCAATATATTTTATTACCAAATCATTATCATCATCCCAATCGATCCCTACTTTTGTTAACTCATTCATCATAAAAAGATTCATTATTGAATCCATTAATGATCCTCCTCCGTCTGATTCAGAAGCTCCCGCTTCTTTTGCGCCAAATAAACTTCTAAGACTTTCAAGACCTTTTGAACCTAATCCTTTAATTGCTATTTTACCTTTGTCAATTAAATCTGGTTCTTCTCTAGGAATCGGTCCGCCTGCTGCATAACCAAGTGGTCTTGTCATTTTATTTATGTTTATCATGAATTAAGTGGTCTTGTCATTTCATTTATATTCATCATACCGCCTTTTGCAACAGGTTTTGGTTGTTTTGGATTCATTAAACCTTTTTCAAAAATATCTTGCGGTATAAATTCTAAAGCATCTAAAAACTTACTTTGTGGTAAAAACTTTAATATCATTAAACCTTTATTAGCAATTTGTCTAACAATAGGACTGTCTGCAAAAGCTTCACCAAGTGTTTTCATATTTTGAAGAAAAGTTTTTATTTTTGTTTCTCTTGGTGCGTCCATGGACGCCGCTTCATCTAAAAATTGTTTTGATTTTTTTAATATATGAACTCTTAGTGGATTATTAGCCGATGTTTGTGGCCATAAGCCTTTTGCTCGCATCATTGCTACTTGTTCTGGTGATTGACCTACCCAACGTAAGTTTGGGTGTTTTGATTTTGATACTATTTCATTAAACTCTGCTAGTGCTGTTCTATCTTTCCCTATTCTGCTTTTAAAATTAGCTTGTTGATCTTTTGTTATAACGCCTTTATCTTTTGCTAAATCAATTAACATTTGAGGTGTCATGCCTTTAGCAAATGTTGGTATATCAAGAATTCCTGCACCTGCTGGTCCTTTTGCTACTTTAGACGCCGATTCTGCTATTTTTTTATTTGCTGCTGTAACTTTATCTACCATTTTATTTTTCCATCGCGGTGGCGGCTTTCACCGCCATGCGACTAACCCAGTCAGAGGTGTGTGCGTTTTTGGCCGACTGGTAACTGTTTAAATTCATTAGTAATATTCTCTCGGTTCCGTGGTCCGTGGTTCATCGTAGTAGTCATCGGGAAGTTGTACAAAGTTGCCTTGACGGTATCGCATGAGAGCTTGTGTTGTTGAATCAACATAGTCATCATGGTCGCCAAATGGAAAAGCTGCACACTCCTCTATAACGTCCTGCGCCCACCGTTCATCCGGACACCATACTTGGCCCGATTCAAACATTGGCGCTACTGAATTAACCCGAACATGTTTATCATTGCCTCTGCTTGGCGTAAAGTTCACCACGGGTATTCCCGAGGATCTTAACTCATCCGTCAGCGGAAGTCCAGAAGCTTTTGCTTCCACAATCACTGTTTCCGGTTCCCAGTATTTATATTTTTCCATAGCACGTTTTTTTAGTTCTGTAAACTCCCATCTTCCTTTTTCTGCATCTAATAATATAATATGCGGTTTCGCCTTACCTGTTGGCGTGAAAATGCCCCACGTTGTAATCGCGGAGTAATCGGCTGTTTCTTTTTTGCTGTACGCGGTATCATAGGATTGGATGACGTGGATTAAGTCGGGGATGTCTTTTTCTTCCCATCTCTTCCACCATTCACGCTTGATGATGGAGCCTTCCTCCGCCGTTGGATTCTGCTGCCATTGTGCTTGCCATTTTTGCTCGGTTAACGAAGCACGGGTCGCGGTCAAGGAATCAATGTCCCAGTATTCCGGCCATATCGGTTTATTACTTGGGAGCACGGCAGGAAATTCTATAATCTCCCACTGGTCTGCTTTTGGCTCTTTAGCTTGTGCATCAATTAATCTGCCCGTTAAATCTTTTGTTGACCACCTTGTCATAACAATGACGATGGAGCCACCCGGTTGTAGACGTTGCCGCGGTCCGGAGGTATACCATTCATAGGCATTATCAAACGCCGTTTCGGATAAGGCATCTTGCTCCGAGTGTGGATCATCAATAATCAAGAGGTCTGCACCACGGCCCGTGATACTGGAACCAACGCCCGCTGCGAAGTACTCGCCGCCCTTGTTTGTTTCCCAACGGCCCGCCGCTTTACTGTCCACGGATATCGCGACTTGGTCAAAGACTTGTTGATACACTTGACTATCAATAAGGTTCTTCATTTTACGACCAAACCTAACAGCCAGTTCTGTATTGTGCGTTGTTTGAATGATCTTGAGTTGCGGATTATTGCCCACGAGCCACGAAGGAAATAGAAAGGATGCAAATTCTGATTTCGTGTGCCTAGGAGGCATATTAACAATCAAACGCTTTATTTTTTTATCCTTTATGTCCTCAAATTTTTTTGCAATTTTTTTGTGATGATATCCAGAGATAAACTCTGGCCAAACGTGTCGGACAAAAGGTATGAAATTTTTTTCTGCGGATTGCAGCTTTTTCAAATGTTCTTGGATTAATAATGTTTGAAGCTCTACTTCACTTTGATGAACCATTATGAAAAAATTTATATAATATTTTTATGGGATAATCAATATTTTAGTTCGTATGTATTTAGGGGTGTGTGTTTGTCTGGAATAGTGTTCGTAGTAAAAACTTTGGGACTCCGATCTGGTATTTAGGGGGTGCCCCCCGAAGGGGGGCCACTACATATAGTATGTCCCAAGATTTTTGTATACTAGATATAGTACCCCCCGAAGGGGGGCGAGTTATCCACAGCCACTAGATGTAGTATACCCGAGCGAAGCGAGGACACAAGATGTAGTACCCCCGAAGGGGGTGCGACATTATGCCGCATTGACATTGTTTTAATAGTATGTCTTGGGCTGTGTAAGAACTGTGTTAATAGTGTGTAAGCATTAGGCATTAAAAAAGCCCCTAATAATAGGGGCTTTATAACTAAAGTATAACTAGTAATTAATAGTCAAATTCTGGCTCAGTACTAGGGGTATAGTATTCCTCAGACTCAGACTTTAAAAGAGCATCAATTTCTTTTTGCTCTTTAACATCATAATAATAAGATAATATTTCATTAAATCTAGATTTAATGACAGCAACAGAAATGCATTCCTCAGATTTAAGGAACTTATCAAATTCATATACGACCGCTTCATAAGAATCAATATAAGGCATAATTTTCCTTTCTAAAAGAACTATACCACCGCCAAGAAATAATAACAAGCAATAAAAAACCCCTGTTAGCGATGGCTAAAACAGGGGTTCTAGTTTCGTTGACCGCGTAAACTTATTCTATGCGGCTAACTCTAAGGCAACGTCTAGCGCCTTAGTTTTAATGGAATTATTTTCAAGTAATGCTCTTTTAGTTCTGTGTTCATCTTTAGAATTACCACCGCGTAAGTGATCTTCGTTGTATGTAACAGAATTAAATGCTTTCCACCATGTATCGTTATAACATGATTTCAAGTCATTACCTGTGTTTTGAAGTTTATAGGTTTTACCATTATTTTCAAATTTATCATGAAAAGCACCATAAGACCTATTAACATTCATACTAGGTTTGAACTCATAACCCTTATCAAACATTTTAGACATATCAAAAGATTTCTCTTTTAATAATTCTGGTTGATAAACAACTAAAAGATAATTGAGTAAATCTTTTTCTTTTAGTTTCTTAGTAGCTAAGAATTCAGTTTTTTCTTTAAACTCTTTCATTTGTTCAAGAGAAATTCCAAGATCATATTTGACCTGTGTTTCTATTGAATTAGTGAAATCGTACCTATGACTAATTAAACCTTGCACTTGGGCATTTTCTCGAAGTGATGCACTAAAAGTATTATTACAAACAACCCTAGTTTTAGATGATCGTATTTTTACTTGATCACGCCCGGTATGATAACTAGCAAAAATCAAATATTGCTCTATTTTATCACCACCAGCAAGTTCAAAGTTTTCATTAGTCTTAGCAACTAGAATGACAATTTTACCATTGAATAAACTAATAGCAGTTTCCATAGTCGCAACACCACTTTTAATATATTCATCAAAAAACTTCGCCATACGTAAATTTTGTATGGGTTTATATTGATTAGTAAGACCACTAGACAGGATTTGTTCTGGAACAAAAGTTCCATCTATTCTAGTGTGGGCATCACGAACTAAAGAAAAGTATTTCTCATCTTTTTGAGAAATGCCTTCCGCATTAGTCCATTCAACAGGTTTCATATTGACATTCCAGTCAAGATCGGCAACGCGTAAAATTTGATCGGGTGTAAGATTGTCCTCAACCTTACGACCTAATCTATGCCAAGGCACTTCATTCGCCCAAGCCATTGTTTCAACTTCATGAGACATATTATATTCTACTTTCTGCCATCGCTATGAATTATATATAAGATATTATGGGATAATGCAACAATTAATTTCACGTTGATGAAAATAAAAAGATTGACTAACTACACTACTTAGCTTTGCTAAGTAGTGTAGTGCCGTTGTTTTCTTCACCGCCAAAAAAAACCCCGCCGAAGGCGGGGCTAGATGTAGTAGGTCAATGGCACACGCACCACTAGATGTAGTGCCGCCGAAGGCGGCTGCGACATATTGTCGCACTACTAGATGTAGTAGGTCAACGGATCAAGAACATACCACCACTAGCCCCCGAAGGGGGCTGCGACAATTTGCCACATTGACACAAGTTATCCACAATTAAATAAAATAAAAACTTGACCGTGAAGAAATTATCCTATATAGTTAGGACATAAAAGAAAGGAAGAATATGACAATTAAACAAAAAATCAAAAAAGCAAGATATGTTTTCGGTTGGGTTAGACTGTCTGAACATGACGGCGCATATCTTCAAATTCAAAAACAGTCCGTTTTAGAATTATTAAAAGATAATGAAGTTGACGAATCTGAATTCGTACTTCGCGACTGTGGGGATTTATATATAAATTAAAAAACCCCCGAAGGGGGTTTTCTTCACGGTCAAAAAAAACTCCGCTTGTTTATTTTGCTTGACTAAAAAGCGTCAGCGTGGCGTAATTTTTTTTCTTCCAAAACATCAGCCAACCATTCGTCAGCATTTTCTTCAGCTTGTTTCGGTGTCATTGTTTCCATGACCGTGAAACAATTAACTTCTTTGCCATTGTTCCAAACATTAAATGTATGACTACGATTCCAATAAATAGAAATGTCATCGTCGTAGAAAAACCATAGACCGTTATATTTACCAGATTTTCCAAATGGGTTTGGGTTAACAATCGTTTTGCTCATAATCTTCCTTTCTGTTGTCCCATGTATATAGGAACATGGTCAACGTGTCAATAAAAAAGCCCCGACTGATTCGGGGCTTTCTTCACGGTCAAATTATTAGGAAGAATATGATTATTTTTAGCTTTCTGACCGTGGTGTTTTAGTCGGCGAAGCGAAAATGCTAGGGCGACCAAACTCTTTTTTAAATTGTTCGTAATATGCTTTTATCACCGTGGGATTTGTTGCCTGTTCCAATGTAATATCCTTGAAACTGCGACCGTGATCCTTTGGCAAGTCGCCATTCTCTTTGGCTGTCTTAATTCTTAAATCTGGCATTATAACTCCTTCCGATTTTCTTCTATTGCTTTTTCAAAAGTATCAAGATTAAAAGTTTTACTATTCTCAATACAGAAAAAAACAATATCTGTAATTAGTTTCGCGTCGGCATTATTCTCGCCCAGAATTCTTGCCAACTCTTTAAAATGTTTTCTAGTCATAATCTTCCTTTCTTTTATATCCTAACTATATAGGATAGTTATCCACATGTCAAGAGGCAAATAATCTTTTTGCTATTATTTTCCCTCTTAATGTTAAACCTATTGTTTTATTACGACCGTAGCCATATTCGGTTATCCATTTTTTACCTTTTCTCACGGTTCCTGTATACTTTAAGCCATTAGACAACATCTGTGCATTTCTTGAAACAATGTATCCTTCTAAGTCATATTCGTACCATATATCTGAAAGAGAAATGGGAGTGTTGCTTTTCCATAGTTCATACAGGATAATAGTTTGAACATGAGGAATAGTTCTGTTTTTTTCTTCCATGCAAATAGAAGCATGTCGTTTAAAAAAAGTTCCTAGATTCATAATATCCTTTCTTGTGACGCTTAATCGAGTCTTGCTTATATAGGACAATCAACATGGTATCAAGTTTTATTTTCGCCGAAGGCGAAGCCGTCGCCGTGAAGAAATCCCCCGAAGGGGGTGCGACAATATGTCGCAGGGCATTGTGTCGCGGTCATAGGATCACGGATCTTTTCACGTGAAAAGCGAAGCGGGGTTTTGTCGCCGTGAAGAAATCCGCCGAAGGCGGAGCCGTGACAATATGTCGCAGAAAAATCCACCACCACCCCCGCCCTTAATGGGAGGGGTGAGATTTACCGCGAATCGCGGACATTGTCAATATGGCAAATTGTCGCAGGTAAATTTAGACCAAAAAAAAGTGTCGCGGTCAAGAAACTATAATTCTACTTGTCGTAATCCGTTTATATCGCCGTCGTGCAATATGCTATTTTCGTCAAATAACTGTCAAATAACTGATCGCCTAACCCTTGCCAATCATATGGCGGTGAAAGTTCCATGATACACGGAACACGGAAACCGTCGCGCTTTAATTCGCGCCCTTTATCGCCGTCGTACAATTTGATGACCTTTGATCTCGTATCTTGGACAATATAGTAGTTTTTCCCACCATGTTGAAAATTGTTGTAATTCCATGAGATTTGTAGCGGTGAGATATTTATTGAATTTTGCTTAATACATTTTAATTCGAGCCAAATAGACACGCCGTCGCATATTCCGTAAAGGTCTGGAATACCACCACCATGACGATTTTCAATTCTAGTCCATTGGACGTGAGGTAAATTTTTCATTATCTGACGCCCAAAGTTTGATTCTGGTTTAACTGTCAAGAACAAAACCCGAATAATCTTTTTTAGCTTTTCCCTTTGCTAAAAGTCCTGCGATAATATTATCGCCGTCAAGAAATCGTAAATCGCTATCATCAGCGTTTACAACTTTGAAACCATTATATTTTTTTGGTAATGACTTTCTAAATACTGCCGAGATATTGCCACCGCGACTTAATATATCGAAAGCGTTATTGCGATTGTCCTCATTCAATGAGTACGTTAAATGATAATTATTAGGCAATTCGCCATTAACATAGGACAAAGCCCTTTTATATATTTTTGTATAATCGTACCATTGAATAGTTTTAAATTCTTCTATTAAACCTGTATTTTCCCATGATATGTCAGACGTACCATTTAATCTTATGCAAGGAGTTAAATTTTTGTTTTTTGCCTTTATAATAAAGGCGTTTATTTCTTTTCTAATTTGATTAAGAAAAGTGTCGCGTTCTTGAATATACCACCGCGTTTTATTTATTCTGCCCTGTTGCACATTATTAAACGCCCCATGACCAGAACTATATAAACACGCTTTTTTACAACCATTCGAAGCCATAGGACAAACATTGAAACCGCTTTGATCACTAGAGGCAAGATATAATATCGCGGTCATAAAACCATATTTTCGACCTTTTACTGTTTTAGCATTATTATCAATATTTAAAAGATTTTTCGATTTAATAAATTTTAATTTCTTCATAAATAATCCTTTCTTATTATCCTATTAACATGGGATAAATACAAAGTCAATCTAAATTTAAAAATTTAGACTTTACCGAAGAAACTCTATTTTCTATTACATCTAAATCATCTAAAATTTCTTGAGATTTTAATTCGTCGCGGTGTGATAATGTTTTATTATACGATCTAACTAAATGAATTAAATCCATATCTAAAATATTTATAAATTCACCTTTAGATGTTGAATAGTGGGGCTTTAAATTATCGCTATGTTGTAAATCAATAGGCGTTTTTCTTTTTTCTATTGTTTCTTGTATTTCTAATAAATCTTTTACTTTCATTTTTATTCCTTTCTGTTATTATCCTATTAACATGGGACAAACTAAAAGTCAATAACCTTTTCTATATTTTCTTATTCTTGCATATGGAGAATCTAACGGCGGTATATATCCATTTTTAACTTTATCACGATACAAAACACCTAACACAGAATTTTTTGATCTGTGTAGAATTTTGCCAACAGTTGAATAAGAATTTGTTTTTGCTAGTTCTCTTGCCTGTTCCATTTCTTCTGACGTCCAGTTTTTAGTTTTCATTTTACCTCCAATAACATTTCAATAGTTCTCTCAACTGCTGTAAGTATTGGAGTTTCTTCGTCAAACTCTCCATTTACATCTGATATTTGATTATCAATAAAGTTAAATATTTTTTCTAAATTTTCTTTATTAAGTTCCATTTTATTCCTTTCTAATTATGTATGTTTTAGGTGAGGGAAAACATACAAAAACCTAGAGTTTAGGTTAGCGACTTACATCTCCGAAAATTGTCGTTTTGCACAGGACTTATCCGAATAACTCCGTCGCCTGTACAATATCCCATATAATGATATATATTGACAAGTCAATAGCAAAATGATAAATAAATAAAAAAGAAAGGACTTTATGACAGAAGAATTATATTGGCACAGGGTTTTTAATTTATGGACAATGTATCATAGCATTACAGATGATTTAGTGTATAAAGCCATGTGGGAAAGAAAATTAAAAGAATTAATGCAGAAAGGATTTAAATGAAAATAGATAAAATAAAACACAAATCTCCTCCATTATGGGGAGGTAAGCCTTTATTCAAGACATTCGACAAGCATAATTGTAGGGAGTGTGGAAAAGAATATTTGGAGGCGAACTTAATCCCTCACTATGAGAGAAAAAATGATCCTTTTTATTTCTGCATTCGCTGTCATAACAGGAAATATTATGACAAATCTTGAAGCCCTAGACTATTACAATCAATCAAAACCAAAGTCGGAAGAAATTTTAGTTAAACGAAAATGTTTTCGCTGTAATAAAGAAAAAAAGATGGGTAAGTTTGAGAGATATTGTAGTCCAGAATGCAGGTATCACGCGACGAAGAATTACACTAGCACTTACAAAGTGGGGTATTAATGTGGTGGTTTTTGTTATTACCAATAAATTGGTTTGTTTTAATTTTTTTATTTTTTATGATTTTTTTGATTTTACCAAGTATTGTCCGTCCTCTTGGAAAGTTTCTACTGCATCTATTGTTTTAACCTCCGCACCGATAGCTTCGCCATTAATAACATTATGATCTCTAATCTCTTTGAGTTTAGCTTCAAGTTCTGGTCTAGTCATGTTATCAAGCGAGGCTGTCACAACCTCTTTTCTATCAACATAAAACCCCGCTAATTGACCGCGACGATATTCAGCATTTACGGCGGGCCCCATTTGTCCATTCGTTACTGCATGATCGCGCAACCGCGACAATTCTCTTGCATGTTTGACAAAATCTATTTTACTTGCTTCTGCATATTCACGCTGAAGATTTTCAATAGCTTCTACAACTTTCGGGAAATACTTGGGATTTCTTAAATTACAGGATTGAGATACAGCGGACTTTTCAGAATATCCCGCCTGTTTTGCACAATCTGTAGCTGTCAATCGACCATTCTCTTTAACAAATATCTCTACAAAGGCTCTTTGTTTTGGTGTCAATGCACCATTTCTAATTTTAGGCATTTTTTTAGTTTAATACATTTTTATTCTAATGTAAATCTTTTCCTATAGTATTATTATAGTAATAATAATAATAATTTTTTTTAACTGTACTGAAAAATCGTATTTGTAAGCGTTACGTGGTGTTACGTCTGGTTACGTCTGTTTTAAAGGTAAAAGTAACGATATTATTGTTATATTTCAATAGTTTAATGCTCTTGTTACGTGGTTACGTCATATTTGAGAAAATAAAAAAAAAAAATTTTTCATTTGAGTAAAAAGTACTATAGGTAACGAAGTTATCCACAACTATCTACAATTAATCTTATTTAGTCCTTTACTATCCCATTAATTAGTATAGAGTTATAATTAAATGAGGATGGTGCAACATCTTCGGAGTATGGCTGAACAACTGTAACAAGGTAGTAAGGCACACTTGATGATCGATATGAGCAAATGCTTGAAATGTCAAAGGGTGGTACCAAAGTACTAGTTAATATAGGAAATATTGACTTGTCGGGAAAAGGTTGGGGGTAGTCAAAGAACCCCCCTACTCACTAAGAAAGAAAGGATTAAAATGACAAACGAAGAGATAGATAAAAAGTTACAAGATATTGAAAGTAGATATTATAAAGGTCATAAAGCCACATCTACTGAAATAGCTGATTGGTGGTCTAAGGAAGATCAAAAAGAATATAAAAGATTATTAAAATTAAAAGAAAGGAAATCTGTGAAAAAATTTAAAGTTACTGTGTGGGAAGAATGCACATGGGAAAAAATAATTGAAGCAGAAGATGAGGGACAAGCAGAAGCAAAAGCGTATGAAGAAATATCAGAAACGGGTTATGATAATTGGCAAATAGGTAATCATGGTACAAATGATATCACAGATATACAGGAGATAGAATGACCCTTGAAGCGCGGTTAATTAAACTCAAACTAAAGTACGATAAACTTGCCCTCCGCGAACCACGGTCCGGGCAACAAGTTCTAGACCGCATGATGTGGGAAAGACTAAAGAAAATCCTAATAAAACGCTACGAAAGGTATGACTAATGGAAAGAACTGAAATAGGCATTGGAAATATGCGCATCGACGTTGTTGATGATAATGCTTTGTATATCATTCTCAATGGTTGGACGTACTATATAGATGATTCAACAGGAGAGCAAATACTAGAGAAATACAAGGAGAAAGAGTGAGTCAATTTGTCCATTGTCCGCGTCCCAAAAACATGGTATTAGATATCCATGAACCGAGCAGACATAATAGATCTATACGGGGACGACGAGCCGAACCTTTTATTCGCCGATGGCTTCGACGAGGCAATCGCGGGCGTAGTGTGGGACGGCGAAAGAACAAGAGTAGTTTACGACACGGAACTAATTTTAGAATTACTTATGGGGCGTAGTGAGATGACCTATGAGGAAGCAGTCGAATATTTCGACTTTAACATTGCAGGATCTCATATGGGGGAGTATACTCCTCTGTATTTAGAAACCTAGAAAGGAAACTATGAGCGCATTTAAAGATTGGGTAATGGACGAACAAGAAAACAGAGAACAAAGCTTTCTCGATAACTGCTACGAGAGAGCATTCGTTATCTATAGCTATGATGCTAACTTACATCTAGCACACCTAGAGAACTCTGATATGCCCTTAAAAGACTTTTTAAAAGCATATAAGGTGAAGATGAGAGAGCTAGGTGATGATGAGGTAGTGTATCAGATATGAGTAAAGAAAAACAAAAAAAGGTTAGTGACCTTGAGAAAAAGATAAAGATTGGTTATCAAGATGTGTCCGTGGAGCGTGATACAACAACCTTTCAAAAACAATCAGATGCCTACGGCGAATATGATCATCGGAAGAATACCATTAGCATTCAAAACGGCTTATCACCGCTTGATGAGGCTAATACTTTACTCCATGAAATACTGCACGGCGTAGCTTACATTAATTCGTTAACCCAAACAGGGCAACCTCTTGATACAGAGAATAGAGAAGAAGTGGTCATTAACACCATGACGAACGGGCTGTCACAAGTCTTTAGGGACAATAAATGGTTATTACCCTATTTCATGAAAAAATTAAAGTAAGGAGAATATATGAGAGGCAAGGAATTACTATTAGTAGAAAAAGTTTTAAAAGATAATCTACACGAACACACAGAACGTTTAAAAATAACGTTTGACATGATGAGGGATAGAGAAAAACAAGATTATTATTTCAATAAAAATAGTTATTTAGATTTTATTAAAGGACAAATAATAGAAGCCAATAATCATATTAAAGCTTTTAAAAATCTATCTAAGATATGTAATATTAATTTAGAGGAAGAAATATCTACTCTTCAAGAACAAATAAATATAAGCATTGAAAGAATAGAAGAAGAAGAAAAAGCAATAGAAAAAAGGTCTTTGTTTAAAATAGCAAACATGAAATGATTGAAATAGATATAACAAAAGACATGATTGGACAATGCGAGGCGAAAGCAAAAGACATTGGACGACTACGAAACTCTATAACAAAAGGGAAAGGAAACTTAGCCGGCATTGTAGGAGAGTATGTTACTCATCAACATTTAAAAGGTTCTGAATGGCAGAACACGTATGACTACGACTTGATAGAAAATAATAAAAAGATCGACGTGAAAACAAAACGCTGTTCTTCCAAACCGCGGGACAATTATGACTGTTCGGTGGCGGAAACAAGTCTACATCAAGATTGTGATGAATATATATTTGTGCGCATACTCAACGATCTGAGTAAAGCGTGGATACTAGGGCGCATGGGCCGAGATACTTTCTTCAAGAAGGCAAAACACATGAAAAAGGGGCAAGTGGACAAAAGTAACAACTTTAAAGTTCATGCAAATTGCTATAACTTAACAATAAAGGAGTTAAATACATTATGAACATGGATAGATTACTACAATCCGTTAAGAAACACGAGGGCTACAGAAATAAGGTCTACCTCGACACATTAGGTAAGAGAACCGTGGGCGTCGGGCATTTATGCGTGGAGGACTTTTGGGAGGATAATAAGGAGTATGAAGAGAAATTCCTCCTAACCATCCTTGAACACGATCTAAAAACCGCCATAAAAGCCTCTGAGAGGCTTTGTAGCAACTGCCCCGATATAGATGACCTAGCAAAAGAAATCATCATAGAGATGGTATTTCAGCTAGGAGAAACAGGTGTCAGCAAATTTAAGAACATGTGGAAAGCTTTAAAAGAAGGACCAGACTATCAGACGGCGGCGAGCGAAATGCTCGATTCACGTTGGGCAAAACAAACCCCCAACAGAGCAAAAGCCATGAGTGCGGAGATGGCCGCCCTTGGCTAGACACGTTTGGCAGTGGTATTGGGACTACGATTACCTTGGTAATAAGTACAAAGCTATATACTATGGTCCAAAAGAAAGTTGGATGAAACTTTTTAGGAAAAAGAAGAAAAAGAAATGAAAATGCTTATATTAATGGGATTAGTCGCAATAATTCTTATACTAGCTTTCATCGCCGTGATGATTTATGCGATTGGAGAAAAATTATCTAAAAAATAACTTGATCCCATATATCGTTTAGGTGTATAGCTAGAAGCTTACCCCAAAATTAAATTAAAAAAGGAGAAAATATGACGGTAGAGGAATTAAAAAGTGTTATTGTGTACTTACAAGACAAAGTAGAAAAATTAGAACAACAAAAATTATGTGAGTGCCCCCCAGATGAACATTTAAGTCCTACAAAGCCTACCGTGACATATGTAACGAATTACGATGAAGACGATGAATGCTTGACCTGTTCAGCTTAAAGGGCAAACATGGCAGATCTTGATATAACAAAAGCCATACCGGCAGAAAAAATCAGCTTAATAAGTGGTTTTGATAGACCCGGCGTAACAGATCCAAGCAAATTAATACTTGGAGATCCCTACATAAAGTTTTCATCAGACGGAAAAGAATACTACACTAGAAACTTTAATCATTCTAAGCTTATTCCATCAGAAAAAAAGTATCTCCGCTTCGCTAAGATGTATATATCAACGGTCGGGGAGACTTTTTTGATGCCCATAATTGAAAAGTCTGCGGTGGACAGTGGAAAATTAGTTGGTTATGTTAATGGACACGTAGAGGTTGAAACAGATAGTGGTAAAAATAAGCTTCAAATTAATAAAATTGAAATAACACATAATCCAAGAAGTGAAAAAATACCTACCTATGGCAACACTTTTGCCACGGACAAAAAAAGTCAAGGACTTAAAACGAACATAGGTAGAAATCTTTTAACCCAAGCAGTAGCTAAACTTCCTTTTGTTGAAGACGTAGGGGGGTACAGAATATCGGGTGCTAGGGACGTTGCGGTTAAACAAAGAATAGAAGAAGGAAAAAGAGGGAAATCGTCAGATAAAGCACATATGAAAGTGGGGTCAAACATAATAAATAGAATTAAACAAAATCTTGCTAAAACGGGTGTAATAGATGGGTTTTTTACTCAAATAGACTTATCAAAAGAAAAAATTGAGAACTGGATGAAAAAAAATTCAACAGCTACAGCGGGCGTTGCCTTATCTGGAAATGATCCAATGCAAAGTTTGGGAATAAAAGGTATGGGTAGCCCAACAGATGACGCGGCAAACTACTACTTAGCTTTAGCTGAAGGAGGATTTGTTGATGGTGATGAATTTGGAGATATGATTGACTTTGTTATGGAAAACACCACGCCTCGTGGTAATTTAATAGGAATAAATCAATTAACTAGACCTCTGTCGATGATGAATGCTTGACCTGTTCAGCCTAAATTCTATCTTTTCCTACGCACTTTTAGTTTTAATCTTATTCTTCTCCGGTTTCTTCGCTTTCGCGATCCTATTTTGCGCCGTCCTTTATGTTTTTTTCTCTTTAAATCGGCTTTGCTCATTTCTATCTTGATCCCATTGCTGTACACTACCGCGCCAAAAATCTTTTTCTTTACGGTCTAATTGTTTCCACCGAGCCTTTTTAAATCCTTCTTTGTCAAACTTGTAGCGAATATTTTTAGCTCGTTTGTCGTACTTTGTTTCCTCAGACATTGACACCTTTAAGTGGATTTTCCAGAGAAAAATGCACATTAAAGGCCACAGAGCGTCTTTCCCCTTCACTTCTGAAAGGATATACTTGATGGGTAAGCCAAGAAGGAAATAAATAAAAATCACCCACTTCCGGTTTTACAAGAAAATTGTGACGGGCAAAATAATTAGGCACGGATCCTAAAAATTCAAGACAGCCAGCCGTAGGATGATGATCTTCTTTTTTATACTCCTCCTCATAGTTAGGGGGAACTTTGAGAAAACATACACCCGATAAATTTGAATCGTGAATATGTATCGGATTAAAATCACCTGCTACTTGACTGACTGCCCACACACGAAATGAAACTTTCGTCCCGATTGGAAAAGAATCGGGAAGAACGTTCTTCGCGTATTCTTGCGATATGGTTGCAAGAAACTCTGGGAAAGTCTTAATGGATGTATGATCTATGCTAATTTCTTTCTTTACATTTCCTGCGAGATTGTGGCTCCAATCTCTTTCTTTACTTAATTTTTCATCGTCTAAAACTTTATCTACTTGTTTGTTGAGAGCGTCAACGTAGAGGTCAGGGATCTTGGTTTTAAGAATGCTTGGTCCGAATGGTTGATAAATATCGAAAGCAATTTCTTTTTGTTCTGTTTCAACCATCAAAATTTTCCGGGTTTTGCATTATATCCTTTTCATGTTCTTCCCATAATCGTCTTCCCTCAGACAATGTCATTTCCCATTCAGTGACATCAAACTCTTTCGTTGAACCGTCCGTGTAATAAACACGAACTCGGTCAACTAATTCCCCGGATTGGGGGTGATTTTCTTGGAATCGTGAGACTCCATTAACTATTTTTTTTGTCATCCTTTTTAGGAGGCGGTGAAAAATAAGTCGCCTTTATTTTTGCAATCGTATCACTTAACCCATTTTTTGCTAGAATAATATTTTTTAATTCTTCAATGTGGTTTGCGTGATCATGATCTTTACTTGTAATGTAAGTCGGATTACTTGTTAATAATACTTCTTTTGCTTCAAGTTCTGATAATTCTCCTTGTATTTTATTTAAAACAGCAACGTATAACGCCTGTTTAATCTGCGGGTCTGACATGGTTGTCCTCTCCGTTTTTTAGTGTGGGTTTCTGTTCTTCTTTATCAATTAAGTAACGTAAAAAAGAGGCCATCGACATATAGTTTTTTTTCGCTATGGGTCTGGCTCGTTGATATGTGTCTATACTGATCGCGACAGATTTATACTTTTTAATGTCGGTCATTACTTTCTCCTATATATGGTATGTTTATTCATACAAGCCCATACATATGGGATTTTAACAGATTGTCAAGGATTTAGTTTAAATTCATACCTTTTTATTTTTATTATAGTATTCCCAAATTTCTTTTGATTTAAAAATTTCCGGGTACTCTTCAAATAAATCTAATGTTACGGTTAATAATTTATTAATATATTCTGGATCTACAGCGTAGTTTTTTAAACTATGAATAACTCTATATATATCTACTTTATTCTCTACATATTGTTTAAGACGAATATCCCTGTATTCTTTAAATGCACTAGAAGAATTAAGTAAAGCAATATAATCAGCTACGCTCTCACATTTGTTGCCGTACATCTTTAATATTACATCACTATCAAGTGATTTTATATGGGGTTCTGTTTCATTTGTTTGAATAATACCATAAAAATTATTTGCTTCAGTGGCAAATCTAGATTGTCCCCAATCAGATTCTAATATAGCCTGTGCTACACTTATTGCAACTATGACTCTGTATGGAGGTTCAATAATAGAATTATTTAGTGTCGTGCACTCGGCAATCCCTTGCACAAACTGATCGCGCGGATTTATATCATAATTAAAATCAAATCCATTTAATAATGGATTACATAATAAAAATAACGTTGCGCATAATTCCTTAAACATCGTCGTCCTTCTCTATAAATTCATACTCAACCTTTAATTTTACCTGTTCCGGTGTCCGTTGTCGAGCTATTCTTGTACCGGGCTTCCAAGATTGACGGTACGATGTCGTTTTTACATCTATTTTTCTCACTTCTCCTGTCTCTCGGTGTACTAAAACCATATCAATAGGTCCTGTTCCTTGGACATTACGAAAAACCCAGTAACCTTCTTCTAAAAACTTTATAACAGCTTTAAATTCGTTAACATCACCTACTTTTTGTTTATCTCGCCCCATTTCTTAACCTTTGTTCTTCTACACGGTGACAGTTAGCACAAAGAACTTCACATTTTTCAATTTCATGTTCAATTTGTTTGAATTGTGCCCAACTTGTTCTCCAATAACTCGATACATTTTTTTCTTTTAATAATTTATCTAAATGATGAAAGTCTAAAGCTATTGCATGCTTATTGTAGCCACAATGATTACAACCTTTTTTTAATTTAATATTATTTACATGCTCAGATATTAGATCATATTTTATTTTTTTACCATCTCTTTTTCTTTGCATCTCTTTCGCATGTTGCTCCGGGCTTCTCCAAATTTCCTTATAATACCCCGATTTTCTAGTTACAGACTTTACGTAAGCATCAAATATAAATCCATCTTCTCTAACATCACCGCATTTAAATGGTTTATTTGTTTCTGGATTAATGCGTTTCATTTCTTTTTAATCTCGCCCCATGATGGTCCTATCTCCGCGTCGACTTTAAGTGGAACTTTCAAGTCAACTGTATGTTCCATAATCTCCTTGATCCGTGATGCTTGTTCCTTGCTCTCAACGGAACAGTTTAATTCATCATGTACTTGTATGTGAGAAACAATACCCTCTTCATACAAATCAACCATCGCTTTTTTTGTCATGTCGGCAGATGATCCTTGTATTAATCTATTAAGTGCCTTGTATGTAAAAGCACGTTTTAAGTCACGCCCATATTCTCTCTCTGCTTCAGCTAGAGGTAAAGACTTATGAATACCAAATGCTCTTGGTTCCCATCTTTCAAACCTACATTTACGACCAAGCAGTGTGCGTAAGAAACCAATATTATCAGCTTTCCGGGTAGCTTGTTCCATTAATTGTTTTACAAAAGGAACGTTCGCATGAAACTTTGCGAATAACTCTTCTGTCTCTTCTTTATCTAAACCTAACTCGCTAGATAGCTTACCTTTACCCATACCATACATCATACCAAGATTAATTGTTTTAGCTGTACGTCTATCTATGCCCGCCATATCGGCAACGGCTTGATGAAAGTCGGGATCTTCTGTCTTATAAGACTCAATGACCTCGTCGGCGCCTTTCAAACCGCCACCGGTAAGCGCGGCGAAGTGGACAAGAACACGAGGCTCCTGTTGGCTATAGTCAAATGACCCCCACTTGCAACCCTCGTCTGGGACGAAGATTGATCTTATCAACGGCCCGATATCTTTATTTCGTGCCGGAATCTGTTGTAAATTTGGATTGTTGTATGAGAATCTTCCTGTTGCAGTCCCCGCTAACCCGCTTTCACTTCTCATTTGATTTATGTTAGCATGTATTCTACCATTATGTTTATGTCTAAATATTGTATCAATAAATGTAGCCCTAGCTTTATTTGTTTCTCTCGCATGAACAATTTGTTTTGCTAAAGGATGATTATGCGTAACTAAAAAGTTTTTATCAAACTTTGGTTGTTTTGTTTTTTCGGTCCTGTCGTAAGGTATATTAAATTTATCAAATGCTTTTGCTACACTAACAGCAGACCATACTTCAACATTAATACCTGTATCTTTTTTAATTTGTTGTAGTGTATCTTTTTCTTGTTTAATTAAATTCTTTTCTATTTTCTTTGCTTTATCTAAATCAACGCGGACACCTTTCCACGTCATGTCTAATAAACAAGGAAATAATCTTGTTTCTAAATCAAATATACTTGTCAGCTCTTGTTTTATAAGCTCTGGTTTAAATCGTTGCCATAAACGAAGAGTAAGATCAGCATCTTGTTCTGCATAAGGTCCAACATGCATAGCCGGTAATTTATACATTTCTGCTTTTGCATCAACACCCCATTCCCTTGCGGCTTCATACAAACCGGCTTCTGATTTTGTTTCTTGTAAATAATCTTTAGCTAAAACATTTAATGTATATTGAAATCTATTTTCATCAATTAGTGGCGCGGCAATTAATGTATCAACAATACGTCCTTTAACATCTAAACCCCATCGTCGTAACCACCCTACATCATAAGCGGCGTTGTGAAAAATTTTATCACAAGGTAGGTCTAAAATCTTTTTTAGTTGTCTTTTAATAAGATTTTCATCAAAATTACCACCACCATTTTGATGACGCATAGGAAAATATCCTTTCCATCCTTCCACAGCTATAGCTACACCTAGTACGTGCCCTTCTCCTCTTACCCAACCCGGTCCGAGTTCCTTTATGCTTGGATCGCATGTCTCCAAGTCAATTGCTATTTCTTTCGCGTCAGAAAGATTAGGCACCCTTTCCGGTGGTGACCATTCACTTGGTGGTTCAAATAAAGGCATCTGTATCATTCTTCATCCTTGTCTTGTATTTCGCCCGCAATCGCCGCATATCCCGCCATGTCTATGTAACAATCTGTTGTAGGTCTGTGTTTTAATCGTGCTACTTTTACAAGCAACATACATATCGCCACATCATGCGCTGATATATTATAATCTAAATATGCACTCCATAACTTTGAAATGTTTTCATGGTTTTGATACTTGTCTCCGTAATCCATTTGACGTTGGCCGGAAACTATTTTTGCGGCTGTATCTAAATACTCTCTAGTTTTCATCTTTCTCCTTTATGTTGATAGACCGTAAATCATTATTGAGTAATTGTAAATCAAGTAATAATATTTTTAACTGATGATCAACTTTCTCACGGTTAAGTTTTGGTAACTCAGCACGTATTCGTCGTACTTGTTTTTCTGTTACACCCACTTGTTTTAGTGCAGTGTCTATTGTAAACATTAAAACGCCTCCATAAATTCTCTGTCTGTTTGTGATCTCACAATATCCAGATTGTTTCTTGCGCGTGTCATTCCCACATAGAATACACGTCGCTCTTCATCTCGTTGCGACCAATATGCTTCATCAGACTTACGAGACAAAGCCGTTAATAACATGACATTATCTGCTTCACTACCTTTTGATCCGTGTATCGTTGATAGTTTGATCCGTGGTCCGCGTCTAATGTTTTCTTTACGACGTAAACATGCACGCACATAAGTTTTCTTGTCGCTTTCTATGTTTTCTAATACTTTAAACCAAGGTTCTTCCTTGCTAGCTAATAATCCATACTGTGTCGATAATGTGTCATATGTGTACATTTTTTCTTTATCGGCATTTTTCATTGCCTTATGTTCTTTTGATACACCCTTTCCAGTTTTAATATAGGTGTAAACTTTTCTCACTGTTCTTATGTCTATTGATTTACCTTTTCGTAAATCTTCCCATGCAAGAATAGATTCATGTATACCTTTATTAATAGAAGTTTCATCATTTCTTTCGTAATATACTCCTTCATTTATTAAATCTTCTTCAAGCGCATCTAATTGATATTTATCTCTTCCTAATATCAACCACTCTCCTTTTTTTAATTTATTTAATTGTGGAACAAGATGAATATTTACTTCACCCATTTCATCTCTTGATGTCCATTCTTTCTCTACTCTATCTTTAACACGTTTTATTAATGTGTCTGCTTTTCTGTGTATTAGTTTAGACAAACGATAAGACTCGTTTAAAATAATTCTTTCTCCATCCATGTTAATTAAGTACTCTGGTCTTGCACCCGCCCAACGATAAATAGCTTGATCATCATCACCCGCTACATATACTCGCTTTGCTTTTGTAATAACACGTTCTACCATTTTCCATTGCAACCAACTAAGGTCTTGCGCTTCATCTACAATGACAACATCAAAGTCTGGCATAAGGTCATAATGTTTTTTATTAAAGTCTACAATCATGTCGGTCATGTCATATTTGTTTCTCTTCTTTTTATAGTCAATCAATGACTCATTTATATATTTTAATTTTCGTAAACCGCCTTCTATATGTCCTATTTCGGGATAATTAAAATAAGCTTCTGGTGTTAGTCCTCTTATCTTTGCACCGTCTATTACTTGCATAAACACATCATCGGGAAAACCTGCGCCATATTTTTTCACTTTGTTATTTGGATTACTTAATTTTATTTGCAATTTGTTAGAAATAAAAGCGTAATCATTATCGTTCATAATGTTTTCGTCTTTTAAATGTAACTCTCTGTATGCTAAACTATGTAGTGTACGAAAGTTTGTAAAATCTTTCGTACTATAATTTAACTGTGAGATAGCACGCGATAGCGCTTCATCTGCCGCTTGATTAGTAAATGCAAGATAAGCAATCTTGTTTGGAGCAACCTTATTTACTTTTAATTCTGTTTCCAAAACATTTAACAAATATGTTGTCTTACCTGTTCCGGGCGGACCATATATTACTTTTCTCATTTTATTTTTAACTCCGCATTTGTTTCAATCCATACTCTTGCGCCACAACTTAATGGTTTATCTGGTCTATACACAACTTTTGATTCTCCTAAGATGGAAACCTCGTGACAATATGTATTACTCTTACCCTCCTTAATTGTAATTACTGGTTCATTTGTTCCATGTTTTTTATTTGCTTTAATTTTATGCATATTGACGTGTATTCTTTTCATTAAAAAGGTGTCTCCTCTTCCATGTTCGGTGTTTTAAAGTCTTCGGTGTTTTTTCTTATCCAAGGCAAATACCACAGGTACGCTGCTTTTCCTTTTATCCTACGTCTTATATCTCCGCCACCTAACTTGTTTCTAATATGTGCGGCCATTTGTGTAGAACTAAAATTTTTAAAATCATGTTTCTTCAAAAACTTTTGTAACTTATCGGATTTAAAGAACGCTGTCATTTTTTTCACACTCACTTCTCTTTCACCTTTTTCATCGTTTATCTTGTCTATGTATTCTTTTTTTTCAAACAATGCCTTACCCATATCGACTTCGTCTATGTGCTCTGCTTCTCCTTGATCCTCTAAAAATTGTTCTAGTAAAGTTTCAAATCTACCCGCTTTTGTAATTTCATGTGCCATTTCAATAATTACAACATTTTTCATTAACTGTTGTAATTTTCTTCTCCAAGCGGCTGTAGATATAACGCTTGGAACATCTATAATTTGATTCATACACTCCTGTCCAAATTGATGTTGATTGTATAATTGATCTGTAGTTACAATAACTCTTCTTCCGTCAACGTTTAAATACCATGTTGAGTCATCACTTTTATAAACAGTTAAATCGCCTATTTGACTATTAAAATTACCACCAACACCAAATTGCCTTAATTTACATTCTTCTAAACTACAATGAATACACATTGGCTGATCTTGACATTTATAGGCATACTCCTTTTTCTCATGCTGTTTTTGCATTTTTAAAACTTGCTTTGAAGATAAAGGTGGGTTCATATACTTGTGATTAAATTCATCTAATTTATCTTGCCAATCGTCTGGCCATTTCTTTTTTGTATACACTGCGTATTGAAACAGTGTGTTGTCTCTATTACCTTGAGGCACTCCCTGTGACATCAATGTTTCTAAACAAGGGGGACCATCATTAAAATTTTTTACTACATTCTTTCTTTTTGGTTTTATCTTTTTTAAATCTTCTTCGGACGTACAATAAGTATCATATAAAGAAAAGAAATCATCAAGACTAACAGCCATACCATCGTCATTAAAGCCATGACGAAAAGAATTACTAGCGTCGTGATAGGGAAGATTAAGAAAGTTTCCAGTATCGCCGCGATCCGCTTTAATTTCAATTTGCTTTGGAAATATTTCACAATTTGCATAACCTAGTGCTCCTGCCCATTCTTGTAGTTTATCACGCATTAACTTTGCTTGTATAGGTTTTTTTGTAAATAAAAATACGTGCGCACCCCCACTTTTCGATCTACACATAACAAGTGGTAATTCTAATTCTCTTATTTTTCTTATTATTTTATCATGCTTTAAAGGATATGTATCAATGTCTATACATCCCCATGTGCATGTTGCATCGTCCCTAATTGGTATAATACCAAGACTAGGTTCTTTACCATTAATGTGATCTATCCATAATTGATCTGTAACAGGTGCTTTTTTTATAAAAGCTTGACCACCTGCCTTACCATTAGTGGACTCCCCACTGCTTTTATAAATACCGTAGGCTCTATCTAAACCATAAAATATACTCTTAAACTTCTTTACGCTTTCTTCCATATGCACTCACTAAAATTAAAGGGGCGGTTGCCCGCCCCATGTTGGTTAAAATGGAACCTTTTGTTCACTAGCAGAAGACTCTTCTTCATACTTGACTTTAACTTCGCCTTTATTTACGCTTTCAGCAAATGCTTTAGCGATGGCATAAAGGTTAGCATCTTCAAGTTGAGATTCTCTACTAACTTCCCAACCATACCAATTACCCTTATCGTTGCCCTCTTTTGTCGTTTTGAGGCGATAGTAGTGACTGTAAGAGGGTGGAGTAAATAGTCCATTCTTACCACTTAATTTTAAGTTTAGTAACATAGAGTTCCACTTTCTACTCTTTTTAAGCTGTGTAGCTTTCATTGTAATAAGAGCCGGAGTTGAATCTCCATCCTCAGTTACAAGTAGTACATAGTGATTACCACACGTCTCAACATAGTTTCCGTTTTCTAAACGGTCTTTGTTGTTTTCATCTCGTGTAGTCTTTGTCAAGATGTCACTGGAAGCATCATAGACATTAATCGGTGCACCCGATCCTTGTCCTCTGTCAGCCCACTCAACGTATTGACGTTGATACGCACATGGTAGAACACGAATACCATTTAATCCATCATACAGATCATTAGTCACTGTATTAAAAATCATTCCGGCTTTTGCGCCTTCGATATCTTCGAGTTCTGGTGATAACTGCATCAAGACTTTTAGTCTTGGTGTCGCTAAGTCGTCTTGTGAAATATTTTCAAGGCCACTGTGTGCGTCCCCTTCCATTAATTCCAGACTTAGTGCAGGTAGTTGACTTTCTTCTTTTTTTGCAACATTAGCCATAAGGCCTCCTTTTACGTTTTACTTATTTTTGTTTCGGCGCCAACAAAGACTCCGAATTTGTCCATCGGTAACTCAGTTCCCTCATTTATTTGTTCTCTTACAAACGCTTTGAGAGTCATGGGTTCCACCCAGACCTTCTGTGTATGCTCATATCCTAATGAATTTATATTGTCAATAAATTCATTTGCCGATTGATCCTCACCTTTACCAAACGTGGCAGATACTTGGTTTTTTATCAAGTCGCCATGTCCATTATCACGAAGCCAATTAAATGCTTCTTCGCGATATCTAACCGGAATAGAAGCTTGTACTAATTGTTTCACCTTTACAGATGAACCATCTTTTAGTGTCAAACTTTCTAATCCTAATTCTGACATTTTTGCCGGAATTATTTCTTGTGACAATTTACGAGCGGCTTTCGCTTTCGCTTTTAACTGCTCTTCTAACTGTCTCATTTCTTCTTCAAGCGACGCTTGTTCCGCGCACAAATCAGCCATCTCTTTTAAAGAGTTGTCACCAATCGTTGGCGTTGTTACATCACTTTCCATTTCGTCAAGTAAGTTACTCATCAATTTCTCCTCTCTCGTATAAGTTAACTTCTATAGGATAGTATTTATACTCTCTCCTATCCCATTTCAAGCATTTAAATTGCCCGCGGTTTTGTGTCGCAGCAATTGCACATGCAATACCGATAGCCGCCGGATCTCCCATTAACAATAAATAATCTTCATCATCAAAGTTTCTCAACTTATAGGTTAATCTTTTGACCGTTGGTCCTGTGCTCAAAACTAATTGAGAACCTTCTGGTAATAACAATTCTAAGTCACCGAACTTTTCGGCACTTAAAATATTTCTACCCGAAACTTCCTGTACTACATATACTGTCATACTTTCTCCTTTAATTAGCATATACCATTGACAAAAAGTTTTGCAAGTGTTATTTACAAAATAAGAATTAAAGAAGGACAACATTATGGACTACAAGTTTAAAACAGAGCCTTATGCGCATCAATTACATGCGTTAGGTGCAAGTCATAACAGAGAAAACTATGCTTTATTTATGGAAATGGGTACAGGTAAATCTAAAGTATTGGTTGATAATATTGCTATGTTGTATGATAAAGGTAAGATAAATGCCGCACTAATTGTCGCACCAAAAGGTGTATACAGAAACTGGGAGCGTCAAGAAATTCCTATACACATGCCAGAGCATGTATTGTATAATGTAGTGACATGGTCACCTTCTGCAACGAAAAAACAAGAAGCAGAAAATAGAAAATTATTTAAGCACGGTGAAGAACTGACTATATTCTTGATGAATATTGAGGCTTTTAGTACAAAAAAAGGTTTAGATATAGCTCAAAGATTTTTAATATCACATCAAACACTGATGGCAATTGATGAATCAACGACGATAAAATCTCCCACAGCATCACGAACCAAAAATGTATTGAAATTACGCGATCGCGCAAAGTATAGGCGGATATTGACAGGGTCGCCAGTAACGAAAAGTCCATTAGATTTGTATACACAGTGCTATTTCCTTGATCCATTTTACTTAGATTTCTCGTCTTATTACACGTTTAAGAATAGATATGCAATGATGATAGATCGTAATGTCGGCAGTCATAGTTTTAAATTAGTGACAGGATATATACGATTAGATGAGCTTAATTCTAAGCTAGAAAACTTCTCATATAGAGTGTTGAAAGAGGACTGCTTGGATTTACCAGATAAGGTATATATGAAAAGGAGTGTTCCGTTGTCCCCGGAGCAACTCAAAGCATATGTGGAAATGAAAAAACACGCTTTAACAGAACTTGAAGGATCACAAACAACAGCGGCTAGTGCCTTGGCACAAATGATTAGATTACATCAAATTACTTGTGGACACTTAGCTACAGATGACGGCGAAGTTAGACCATTAAAAAATAATAGAATAAATGAATTACTAAACATATTGGAGGAGGTAGATGGAAAAGTTATTATTTGGGCGGTATACCGTCATGATATTAAGGAAATTACAAAAGTACTTTCGGAAAGATTTGGAGAGGACAGTGTGGAATCTTTCTTTGGTGACACTGCTGATAGTGATCGCCAAGATATTGTTACTCGCTTCCAAGATAGAGAAAGCAATTTACGATTTTTCGTTGGCAATCCTAGAACCGGAGGGTATGGTCTCACTCTCACTGCTAGTAATACTGTTGTTTATTACAGCAATAGCTACGATTTAGAAATTAGATTACAATCAGAAGATAGAGCACACCGTATAAGTCAAACAAAAAAAGTAACCTATATTGATCTTATATCAGATGGTACAATAGACGAATTTATTGTAAAAAACTTACGCGGAAAGATTAATTTAGCAACAAAAGTTTTAGGAGAAGACTTGAAAAAGTGGTTAATATAGTCTATATATAATGTATGGATGCCTAAAAGGGTCCATGTAATCTTGCTTTAATAAGGAGGTTAATATGACTGAGCTAGATTTAATACGAAACCATTTTCTTGGTTTTCACAATGACTTTTTTGATAACTTCAGAAGAGTCTCAACTTATCCACCCTACAACATAAAAGAAAAAGATGACAAAGGTGTCATTGAATTTGCTGTTGCAGGTTTCAATGATAACGATTTAAAAGTTGAAGTTAAAGAAAATACTCTAAGTATCTATGGATGCAAGGAGGATAAAGATTCTGATGAATTTTTCCATAAAGGAATTTCAAATAGAAGCTTTACAAAAAGTTTTCAACTTCATAAACAGATCGTTGTTGATGATGCAAAACTAAAAGATGGTATTTTAAGTGTGAAATATCACCGTGAGATTCCAGAATCGGAAAAACCACGCACAATTGACATCAAAAAGGGCTAAATCCATTTAAACACTGTTTTTTAACGCCTCAGTGCAGGAAACAGGTTTTGTAATGGTTTATCCTACCCAAGACCTGTTTTCTTTATTCTCGCTTAATTGTGGGATTAAAATTCTCTCAGAGGTCGTGTTAAATGGCTGATTCCCACCAATCCACCGCCTTTAAACATATTTATATCAATTCCTTTTTTTTTAAAAGAAATAACTTCACTTTGAAGTTTTTCTTGTCCTTTTTTAAACTTTTCATACTCTTGTTTTGTAATTCCATATGGATTATCTACATCAAATTCTTTTCCTCTTGTTAAAAGTTTATCTTCTATCTCATCTAATTTTTCTGTTAAAAATTTATGTCTACCATATTCTTTTCCATCAATAGTGACCCTAGCTCCAATTTCTTCTAACTCTATATTTGCTTTATTTATAGCTTGTTGATCTCCTTTATCAATTGCTTTTCTAAGTTTTGCTTCTATACTAGGTTGTCTTACTTGATTTAATTGTGATAAATCTAAATAATAACTTTGTGGTAATCCTCCTGCACCCTCCATTGTGCTAACTTCTTGTGTGCCTAATTTCATTTTATTTTGACCAATTGTTTTATCTATTTGACTAGATTCAAAAGCATGAGCTACTTGCACAGTATTTGGAGCTTCTTTAATTCTTTGAGCTTCTGTTCTTATTGTTCCATCAGGTCTTTTTTTAGGCGCTTTATAAATTTTATCTAACACTGATTTTATGTCGTCTTGAACACTTACACGCAAATTTTCATAATTTACAAACGTTTTATAATTTTTGTAAAAGACTGAATTTGGATTTTTTAAATCTTGTATCTCATTTGCGTAAGATGACATAAACTCATCAAAATTTTCTCCAACTGGTTTTTTAGAACCCGGGGAGCTCCTTCTAATCATGTCTAAGTAACTTTTTACAAGTGTTCTATCTGACTCTTTAAATGTTTTAAAAACTTCTTTCATAGTTAAATTATTAGTCAAGTAAGATTTAAAAGCACCCTTTTCATCCATTTTAAGAGGTTTTAAAGTATCTGGATCAACTTTTCTTTTTAACCCTAAATAATCAGAAAGAGCAGGTCTCTTTTCAATTAATTGATCAATTACTTCTCTCATTCTTGTTTCAGTAACAACAGGAAATGAGTCTGGATATTTTTTAGATAAACTTCTATATAAAAGCGGTTTATTTAAATTTGCTGCTTGAGTTCCTTCTAAAAAACTTAAAGCCAAATCTGCTTTTTTCTTTCTTACTTTACCTGCGTCTAACTTTATTTGTCTTGATTTAAGTTTATTACCGTACGTTGTTATTTTTGATAACAATTTATCATTTATTAATCCTGCATCATACAATCTTTTATACTCAGTATCCGAACGAATTCCTCTTTTTCCAATTCTTTTTATGTCATATTTATTAAAAGCATCTGTAATTATGTTACTTACAATATTAGCATCTAAATCAGCCTCTGTTAATTCATCCATATTTTTGTTCTTAAAAAATTTGTTAAGGTTAGTAACTATTTCATTTCTAGCATTGTTTAAACCTACTTTTGCACCACTAGCACTAGCCGCACCTACTGATTTAGGTTCTATATTTTTAAAAGGTGTATACTGTGGAAAATATGTAACTGCTGTTCCAAGTTCATCGGCTATATTTTTTCCTATGTTTGTAGAGGCTAAACCTTTAGCAATTTGACCAGCTCCTTTTGCAATTGGTACTACGGGAACAGGTGCAGTATAATATCCTGCTGTACCAAATGCTTTTTCTGTGTCTTCCATTCCAGATATATCACTTTCATACAAGTTTGGTGTAGGAATTTTATTCTTGTAAGCACCCATATACTTTGTAATAGATGGTTCAGACATTAGTTGTGTAAGTCTATCTGGATCAGTTGTGGTTGCTAATTGTCCACCTTTCATTACTAATGATGTAATTCCTGCGACTAATTCTCCAGTGCCCTCTGCTCCTCTTAAAACAAAATTAATAGCGGAGTCTGGTAAATTTAATACACCGTCTCTAAATACTTCAAAATTAGTGGCATCACCATAATATTTCTTACCTTCTTCAATAGCTTTGGCTTTAGCGGCGTCTATAAATTCCTGTTTGACTTCGAACTTACCACCCTCATCATACATTCCTAGACCGGGAAATTGTGCTATTCCTACCATAATCTATAAATACGTTATAGCGCCCATTACCCATAGGGTACCAAATATTATATAGGCTATTGTTACAGGTTCCATTAATCTTTATTCCATTTCTCTTTAGCTCGTAAGCTCCATCGCTCAAATGCTTCTGCATCTATATCTTTTTTAACCATCGTCGCACCTTCTGGCACTGCATTATATAATGCAATTACTTCACCATCTTCTACGTGCACGATACCCGGTCCACAAAAAGCATCCTTATCATATCCTGTATTTTTCTTTTTAAGTAATCGTACTTCTTTCATACATTTAGATAGTGATTCCATAGGAATATATTGAGTCATTTGATTTGCTTGGTCATTCATATTACCAAACATAAACATTAAAATTACACTAATTACTTCCATTTGCTTCCCTCAATTTATCTTTTAATTTCTCCACGTCCGTGATTAATTTCTCAATGTCCTGCTGACTTCTCTTAATATTTACAGTATTGCTCATCATTGACTCCATTTCATTAGCCATGCCCTCTAATTGGGTTGCCATAAATTCTATAAGCATGTCCTGCTGACTATCCGCGGGCAAACTGCCCATTTCACCTCTGGGCCATTTGATTCTAAATTCTGTATTTTTCTCGACGTCAGATAACATTAGCTTACCTTGTGTCTCAATGTTGTTGAGCCGCTCAATTACGCCAAAATAACTCCACACCCCTATTCCTACAGCACCTAATATACTGAGAAGATTTCTCATCGGCATACTTATCGCTGTGTTATCCGATACTTTCATCTACATCTTTCCTATCATATATTTTTTTACTCTCTACAACTTTTGGTTTGTATTGAGGTGTATATAATTCTTTAGCAACAGGATTATTTTTTTTCATCGCCCTGTTACGTTTAGTTAAAAACCATTTATATTGTTTGTTTGCCATTACATCGCCCCTAAAGGATTTTCTAATGCTTGTTTAATTCTTTTATCCATTTTTTCTTCTAATTCTTTTTGTGCTTGTTTAAGTCTATCTTCTAATTTTTTCATGTCATCTTCAAGTGTATCAATAGTAACTTTTAGATCTTTTGCATTATCTCTAGAGTCTTCTTTTACTTGTTGTTCTACATCATTAACAATTTTCTCAACACGTCTTACATCTTGACGAAGATCATTCTTTAATTCGTTTGCAACATCTGACACTAGTCTTATTTCTGCCATCATCATTTCCATTTCAGATATTAACATTTCTATTTCTGTACTTAATAGTTCTGTTTTACTAGACATTTCTTCTTTTGTGAGCGCGATGTTTTTATCAAACTCGGATAAGTCCGGTGCAACATAACTCTGTATTTGATCTTTCATGTTTAGGTAGTCTTTGTAAAATTCAAATCCACCCCATAAAGCACCACCTGCTGTGGTTAGTGCTGTCAAGATTACAAAGATCTTGCCACCGCGAAATTTTATTCCACCTACTTCTACTTCTGCCATTGTTGCATCACCATTTCGTTCATTAACCCGTCACTTCCTGCAAACAAGAAATAACTAGCTATATTATTATCAGAAATAAACGCATCGGGCAAACTCTCATCACTGAAAAATCCAGCCCTATCATTTAGTTGTTGTTGTGTATCAAAAAAGGTCTTGGTATTACCTAAAACCTGCATAACAATAAGTGTTTTTAATTGATTTTGAGAATCATATCTACCTTTATCTCCCATTTTTTTCACTATTTTTTTAGCCGCTTTTTCTTTTTTAGACTCTGGTTTTTTCACAGGTTTTTCTTCGGCTTTACCCTTATCTTCTTGTTTATCTTCATTTTCATCAGCCTCTGGTGCGCTCTCTTCAGGTTCTGGCTCCTCTGCCACATCTTTTTTAGGCTCATCAGCAGGTTCATCAGCAGGTTCTGGCTTAGTTTCGGTTTCTGGTTCATTTACTGGTTCCTCCATTTCTGGTTCCATGTCTGGTTCTGGCATTTCCATTTCCATTTCTACGGTGGCAATTTCCATGTTCATTTCCATCTCTGGCATCTCAAAATCCATTTCCATCTCTACAGTTTCATATGACATATTCATATCTGGTTCATCAAATTCTGGTTCAAAATACATATCACCTTCTGGTGTCTCCATTACATTATTATTATCAAATATATTTTCAACAATAGTTATTGTTTCTGTTTCTGTGCTGCCACCATAAGCTACCCACATTTCAACACTTGTGATAGATTGTTGTACGATTGTATTTATTGTATTGTATAAGATATTTACCGTCACATCATCAAAGAGTGGTCCGATAGCCAAGTTTATATCACGGCCACCAACTTCAATTACAAGAGTTGTAAGTGTACCAGCAAAGTCAAAGCCGCCTTCATAAGCTTGATATCCACTTGCTACACCCGATTCTGATAATATATCCGTACCACTAAATACCAATGTATTACCATTTTTTCCTGTAATGTGCATATAGATACGATCTTGCGCATCTTGTTTATCTACTTTGATTGTATAATTAGTTTTACCGCCGTGAGTAATATCAAGATCAGATATATCTACGGTGTTGATAAATGTTGTACCCATACCAGATACACCCATTGTTGATGTACTATTACCGCTGCCGGTAATTTGTGCACACTTATCAGTTCCTAGATTGTAGCAACCACTTCCAGATGGCATATTAGCGGATCCTTGTCCCCCCCAGTCCACATCCATGTCTCCTTCTTTACCTGTAGCAACAAAGTCATTGTCACCGTCAAGAATATCGCTGCTGTCTTCATTAGCAACGGTTGTCGTTGTTGTATTGGTAATGGTTTCTGTGGTTACTGTATAACCATCAGCTTCATATTGTACTGTTTCTGTCGATGTTTCATCTATTATTTCTTCTATAGTAGGAGAACACAGCCCAACAGTATCTGTTGAACAATCTACTGCTCTAAGGGAAGAAGGCCACGATACCAGAATGCATAGCCATACCCAATATAATAAATTTCGCAAGTTTTTGCCCATCGGTTAATCCTGTTGTTTGTTGTTCTTTTTGTGTTATTTCTATTTGTTTAAATACTTGTGATCCTTTGGGCACTAAAGTAGGGTTCTTTTCCCAACCTTCTTTTGCTTCCTCCCCAATAGCTCCCATGTACGGGCAATACGTGCCTGCCATATACATTGCGTCCCAAACTCTAGGATCAGCACATAATGTTGACACCGCGGCAACTTTCATACCCATAGAATATAATGACCGTGATAATTTTATCCTTTCACAGTTTTCATCCGTGATTGTAATTCCCGACGCAATTCCGAGGATTTGTGTCTGGACCGCGGTCGATGCCGCAGTTTTACAGATATCTGAATTATTAACAACGACACTTGGTGCATTAGCAGTTGGCACTGATTTGTCCGTTACGACCGTACTAGATACAGTATTTGTATCAGCACCTTTAGCGCTAGTAATTGCACCGACAATTAAAATAAAGGTTAAGATAAAAAATAATGTTCTCATTATTTTATACCACTCATTATTTTCATAATTGTCCATATACCGCCTACTACAGCTCCAACAATTAATAAAACTTTAATCCCCCCAAGTCCCATATTCGTGTGTTTGTTTAAATCGCGTATTTGCTTTTGCATGATGTTTACATCTTCACGGATGTATTTTACATCCGTCTTTAATTCAGCTATTTCTTTTTCCCACTCAGCCATATTGATTTAACAATCTAGCAATACCACCATTAGCGTAACCGGAACCCCAATGTGAATAATGACCCGGATATTGTGGTCCAAAGTGTGGGCCGAATTGTGACCAATCTAAACTTCCTACTCCTGTTCCGTATACTGGGTATGACGATGGTGTCGGTGTTAAATCCACTACATCTTCTTCACCTTCTTCACCTTCTTCACCTTCTTCACCTTCTTCTTCGTCTTCACCTTCTGATGAAGATTGTCCTGTTCCTTGCCATGCATTCATAACTCCGCCGCCATCACCTTCGCCGTATACTGGCGTAGATGTGTCATAAAATGGACGTTCATTATCTTCCCAAAAGCTCCATTCTTCCGGTGTTTTATCTTCTATTCCTAAAATCCCTTTTGCAGTGCTCCATAAAGGAGTTGCAAATTTTTTAACTCCATATCCACTTGACCAAGGTCTTGCTGCTTTGTATTCTACATTACCTTCACTCGGATCAGCCGCCATGAGTTGTTGGTTAAAATTAAAATATTGTTCTGGGGATAAACCATATCTTAATTTTTTGTAATCTTCTTCACTTAATGCTCCTAATTTATCAGCTATTGCGGGTCCAGATCCATAATATCCCAAAAACATGTGATTTAATAATTCTTGTCTATACTTTTCTGCTTCTTTATATGCATCTGATTCGGGGTCTATTGGATTTCCATATTCATCAACTCCCCATTTTCCACCACCATATGTCTCGTCCCTTGCTCCAAGGCCCCCGCCTCTTTCAACGGCGACACCGGATAAATAATTCATTAATACTTTAGCTTGATCTGTTTTTAAAAAATCATCTCCATATTTAGCTCTTAAACGATCAAATTGTGATCTTAGTTTATGTTTTCCTGTATCCCAAAAAGCTTCATCCTTCCAAGCTGTATCACCAATGTAATCTTCTATTACGTCTCCATGTCCATATGTTGAAAATATACCTCTTTTTTTGTTTTCTGCTATACGATCTGCTTCTATTTTAGCTAGACGATCTTTTTCCTTTTGAGCAGCTAACTCTTTTTCTTGCAAGATTTGATCAAGTTGATTTGCTTCTTGTGCTGCTTGCTGAATAGTTTGAAAACCTTGATTTTGTTGTTGCTGAGCTGCTTGTGATCCTTGTGATCCACCAGTTGTACCACTTAAACTAGTAATACCTTGAGAAAGCATACTTTGAGCTGCTTGTTGATATGGATTAACATTACCTCCACTGCCACTGCCGCCACTGCCGCCACCGCCACTTGGTGGAGGAGGTTTATCAGCTTCATTTTGAGTGCTCCCAGATCCGGGAACTGACCAATCATCTAAACTTTCCAGTCCTGCTGGACCTTGGTTTGGTTGTCCATCCATGGAATCGTGTATGTTTGCTTTTACAAGTAAATCTTTTTCTGCATCTGTAATATATGCTAGTTGTGTTGGCGGGGAATCCGCGTGTGATTGTGATCTAATAGGGGCTGTTACTTCTGGTTGTTTACCTAAAAAGTTTATTACACCACCTTGATTATAGGATAGACCTAACATCTTCATATCTAGGGGTGTTAAGTTTTTTCTTGGACCCGGCATTATGCTACCCTCTGTATTGGTTTACGTGCATTCATGATACCGCCCCCTGCCGCGAATGTAATTTCGCCCGGCTTGTTAAATAGTGCTGCTCCACGAGCCGCTGTGTTTGGATTAATTGGTCCGGTGTTCGCGGTCGGATTAAATGCGCCCGCTAATCTTGAAGCAGAGTTTACGTTAGGCATACTCATACTTGATACCGGTATTTCTTCTTTGTCTGGTATGATTGTATCAATAACATTACCACTTCTTCCATCAAAAGGAATAGGAAGAGTTACATCTTTCATTTTTTCTATCATGCTTTTTGGATTATCTTCATCTTGTCTTCCTTCAGATTGTATTAATTTTTCTGGAACTCCCGCAGCACTGAAATAAGTTGATACTCTTCCAAAAGCATCAGACCCTTTTCTTACGTAAGGACTTTTTATACCTTCTGTTAAATATTTTATAAAACCGGGTCTATTTATTAATGCTGCCGCAACTTTTAATTTAGCCATAAAAGGAAAAGCAGATATACCTTTTGTTACAGGTGCTAAAGCAACATTGGCTGCTACTAATCCACCAGCTTTATTTTTACTTGTTAAAATTTCTACTTGGCTAGCAAAATCAAATAATTCTTTTCGTAATGTTTTTCCAAACATTGCATCTAATGTTTCATTACCATAACTCTTTAATACGTTTTTAAATTTTGTACCATTAAATATTACTCCAATCCCTGCCTCATCTGTTCCTATATCTTGTAGTAATTTCATCATGGCTGCTTCTCGTACTTTATTAAAACCTCCTACATTAAAACCATCGGTAGTATTTCCCGCAGCACCCTCAGATCCAAAATATGCTTTTGCTTGATTTATTCTATTTGCACTTTTAGGTCTAAAAATATAATCAACTACTTGTTCTTGTTCTGCTTCATTTCCTGCTAATTTTTTTAACCAACCTTGGCTAAATAATTCATCATTTTGTGCAATGAGAGCATTTTTTTCATTTAATAATTTTACTAAAGAACTTTCATCAGAATTTAATAGTGCTTGCGTTTCCGCCTCGCTAAATTTTCCATTTTTTGCAGCGATATCTTTTGCTAATCTTTCAATTTGTACTTTGTTACTACCAAATAATGTTGTTTTAGTATCATCGCCAATAGCCATCCAATGATTTAAAAATGCTTTTCCATCATAATTTCCTGTAATATTATTTTTTGATGTATTTAAAGCATTATCAAATGTTTCACGAGCAATCGCAGATTTAAATATTGCTCTTTCTGATTGTGGTAAAGCATGTATAAGTCTTAATAATTCTTTATGCCTTCCACCAATAACAAAATGTTTTACTACTCTATCTGCTTCTATAAATCCCGATGCACCACTTTGTGCTTGTTTTATCATACTAGCTGTAAAAACATCATCAAACATTCCTTGTGTTTCAGTTCTTAATGTATTTAAATTTTCAAGAAGATTAATAGGTTTTCCTAATTCTGCTTTTTCAGCCGCACTTAATTTTGAAATATTATTAGTAATAATACCTTCCGCATTAACAAAAGAATCTTGTGCTGCTTTTATTAAACTATCTATTTGTGAACTACTAATTAAACTGTTTGATTTTGCTATATCCCCTTTCATAAAAGTAAACATCTTTTCTAATGATATCATTTCTTTTGCTGTTACACGGTCCCCTAATGCATTTATTCTAGTTACTAATTCAGTTACTTGATCCATGTAAGGAAGTTTAGCAAACTCTGTTATATTAGTTGGTACTTCTACAGACGCTCCCGCTGGTCCAGCAGGAATTGTTTTAGTTCCTTGCGTTGTTGTTTTTGGTAAGAACTCTGCCATATTATTTATTATGTCTTTTATAGCGAGAGTGCTCATAATAGGTTGACCACCCATAGCATCATCTAAATCAGCGCCATATCCCATAATTACATCGTCATTACTTGCTTTTACTTGTTGTAATCTTTTAAAAATACTTTCTGATAAATCATCAGATAATAAACCAGTTTGATTTCTTATAGTTTTAATTGCAGCTAATGTTTCTTTTTCAATATTTTCTGTAATCATTTTTAACGTTTGTTCATAACTTGTTTTATCGTCTATAACTCTTTTTAAAATTTGTTCCTGTAATTCTTTAAGAATTTCTCCTTCTTCTGCTGTTCCTAATTTTGCAGCGTATGTTTTTAATAAATCATCTGAAATTCCAGCAGCTTTTCCTCTAAGCAATAACATTGTATGTCCTAAATAACGTCTATTCACATCGTCAGTGGAATTATTAAAGACTCTATTAAGTACACCTTGAAAACGACCAATTAAGGCTCTGTCTGTAGCTACACTTATAGAAGGAATACCGGCATATGTTCCATTGCCTTCTAAAATTTGTTGAATAATTAGTCTTTGTTTTTCTGGCTTAGATGCCATAACTAAAGAGTTTGGATTTACAGGATCAGATGCTCCGGGAATGCTTGGATCGCCTGTTAGAGGTGTTTTAAAACGAAGATGCTTTATTGTTTTATCTATTAACTTTTGCATTTCTACTTCTGGAAGAGGACTTCCATCTGCTCGTGTTCCATACATAACACGTATGTCTTGTTCTAAATTAGGATATTTTGTTAAAACTCCTTGCTTTGTAAACGGAGCAGTTGGTCTTAATTTAAAACCAAAAAAACCACCGCCTTGTGGATCAGATATCATTCTTGCAAAAGGTCTAATTGCTCTACCAAAGCCTTCACCTAATATACCGTACATTGCTTCTTCCGCAGCATGAGCCGCCATAGATTGAGCGCTTTGATTTGACCAACCTTGACTATATTCTATTAGTTCATCTACTCCATAAGCAGCCGCCATTGTTATAGCGCCGCCTAGTAAACCAATTGTTGTTCCGTAAGGATTTAAAGCAATACTTGTTACTATACTAGGAGCTACTTGGATTATTTTAGGAGCTGCATCGACCCAATCATATTTTGTAAAACCTTGATATTCATCTATGACTCTGCCTTTTTCTCCTTCTTTTAATGGAGGTAATCCTAAAACTTCTAATCCTTTTGCATTTAATGCGTAACGTCCTAATGAATCTGTTGTCCATCCACCCGGACCAACAGTTAAGTTAAGATGATCTTCTTTTTCTATGTTTGTATCTAATTGTGATAAAGTAAAACGAGAAAACTTTGTTCCTTCATTTTTAGGCGCACCGACTCCTGTTGTATAATCAAAACCTAATTCTTTATCTCCTACTTGCATACTAGAAATCATACGAAGATTTTGTAAATCATCAACAGACATTCTTTTCATTACCTCTTCCCACTGATCTTGTGGAATGGTAAAACCCTTTCCTTGAGTTGCATTTTGTTTCATTAATGCCCAAACATCGGGTTCGTGTTCTGCCATTGATTTATAAAATTGTATTTTTTTCTCTTTTAATAAATCAGCGTCTATACTATTTTGTATTTGCTTCTGTTCTTCTATACTTTGTAATACAACAGAGGGTTCTTCTATTCCTAATTCTTCTGCTCTTTCTTTTTCATCAACACGAGGTTCAAATTTTGGATCCCTATGTGGATTTACATTTGCTCTTTTTTGAGATTCTAAAACAGCCATTAGTTGCCTTCTACCGCATCAATTATAGATTTAACTTCTGTATCTTGATTTGGTGTTAAAGTAGTAGGATCAACAAGTTTGTTAGGTTTACTACCGATAGGATTAAGAATATAATCGGGGTCAACCGGATTAATACCTTCATAATCTCTTGCATATACATTGTGTTTATTAGTATATTTAGCACCTAAGTTCTCTTTAACAGAATTTAAAACTGCTACCATAGTTTTTCCTTTTCCGTATTCAACACCAGCTATCTTCATAAATTTAGCTACATCTTTATCGGATAAAGCTTTTCCTGTTTGATCTTCCGCAGCAGCAACCATGTAAGCTATTGTTAATAGTTTTGATTTAGCTATCGCTGAAGCTTCACCTAATTGAAGAAAGCTAGGAGAGTTAAATATTTCTTGATATTCTGGATTATTAACATCGAGTACACTTGGACTTTCTAATTTACCTATTCCCATTGCATTAAAAGCAGCTTGAACTTCATTTAAAGTTTCACTTGTAAAGGAAGCAACAGAACCAATAATTGTATTAGCAGCAGGGTTTTCAGAAATAAAGTCTATAGTACGATTAATTACACCAAGAGCATTTCTCGTATTAATTTCACTCTTTTGTAAATCAACTCTAGCTTTGTTTTCGCTAGGTTCATAATCACCCGGTGTACCAGTAATAGAAATTTCTTCAGATCCTACCATTGGCATTTCTTCAAACTCATTATCAACTGGATTATTATACATCCATTTCCATCTATCTTCGTCTTTGTCGTATACAAATTGTGCAGACACAATTCCATTTGGATTATCTTTTGTTATAAATTTTTCATTTTTAAATTGACCTACTAAAGGATCATCTGGTTTTGTTGCAGGGTCTAAAGAAGGAACAAAGTTTTCTAATGTATTATTTTGTGAATCTTTATACATAACAGTTCCTTGATTCCCTACAAGTCGTGTTGCTTTTACTGTTTCAAATTTTCCAGTATTAATACCATTTTCAATTACCGGAACTTTTCCTGTAACTAATTCTTTTCCTGTAAATGTTTCTGGTTTATCTGGATCTGGTTGATTTTCTATTGCCATTTCCAAAGCTTTCATTCGTAAATCTGCTTCGGGGTCCGCGGCGTCATATTCACGTCTCGCTTCTGCTGCTTGTGCAATTCCCGGAACTGCTGCTCCTGCTGCTTGACCAAGAATATCTAAACCACCAGACCATCCACCTTGATAAGATTTACCCGATAATAATTTAGAACCTAATGCTAATAAAGCCGGACTTGCCGCCTTCCATTTATTAAATGGTTTTCTTTCACTGGGGCTAACACGTTTTAATAGTTTTAAATAGTCTTCATAATCATTTATTATTCCAGCTTGCGATGCTGAAGGTCTATCCTCAGTCATTTGTTTACCAGCTATAACATCTGGATCATTCTCATCCCAATCTAATAATCCACCTGTTCCAGAAATTTTACCACCATTAGCATAACCGCGAACTGGTGTTAAACCAGTCGTGATCCCTGTTCCGCGGTGCGCGTAGCCTCCTCCTCTAAACATGTTTCTTCTAAGTACTGCCATTAGCCCATCAATGCTCCAAAACCACCTGCACCAGTTGCAAATATTCCAGCCGCTTGCGCGTATGGATTAGTTTCCGGTAGTGGTGATGTTACTTGTGTCCCCATCATTTGCGGTGATAATTGTTGTAATATACCAGCACCAGTTGAGAGTTGATTCCACGGCGCATTTTCTAATGCCATTTGATTTTGATAATTCACGTTAAGCCCAGTTTGTCCAAGTTGTTGTTGTAACCCGCCAATGCCCATTAACTGGTTAACATCAGATTGACCAAGAGCTTGTGTTTGTGCACCGAGACCACCCATTGCTCCAGCAATACCACTTGTTTGTTGACCGAGCTGACCAAATGCTTGTGCTTGTTGCATTTGCTGTTGATTAGCTGCTTGTGCTAATCCCTGTGCTTGTTGATAATTTTTAGATAAATCTTCAAAGATACGACGTGACCGCATGTCTGCTGTATTACGCGCTAGTTCTGATTGTTGTAGCCCGTACCGTGAACCACCAAAGGCTCCTGCACCGACTGCTTGACCAGCTAGTTGGTTACTTGCCATTTGTGATTGACGATCAATTTCCTTTAAAGCTTCTTGTGTTACGTCTCCTTGGTATTGATTAAAATAAGGTTTATAAGCGTCTGGCCCAATATTCATTCCACCGAGTGCTTGTACACCGGCTCCTGTTGTGCCTAGCGCTGCCTGTTGTCCCGCACCGGCTGCTGCTAAATAAGGCTGATACGCCCCAATGCCGCCGTAAGCTTGTTGCATTGCTGCCTGTTGTGTTGGTGTAAATCCGTATACCTCTTGCGCCGGGACATTTAATGGTTGGCCCATCATTGTCCCCAACGTATTCGCCATCTGCTCCGTTGGTTGTTCTAAGTACTCCGGTACTATAGGTGTTGTTACTGTTGTTGCTGTAGTCATTTTTATGCTCTCGCCTCCATTCCTCGTGATAACCTAGAAAGTTGTCCTCCACTTTCTAAATTTTGCATTACTTGATACATTTGTTTTGCGCCCTCGCGACGGTCGCCTCCGCCCGCACCTCTGACTGCTTTAGCCGTCATGACAAATTCTCCGTCGCTTAGCATTGCCGGAATGGAATCACTTGTTCCTGTTCCCGGTCCCGTTGACTCTCCGCCTTGTTGTAAATCCATAACACCGCCTTGTGCCATTGCTGGCACGATAGGCATGTCTTGTGCCCATTGCAATTTAGGATCTAGCATAGAGTTATAACTTAATCCGTGTGGTACATAAGGATCAATTTGTGGTCCTACGTTTTCATCTGATTGTTTAGATTTTAAAAATTCACCACCCGCAGTGATAATTCCTGCCGCAGTTAATATTTTTTTAAGTGATAAATCACCAAATTTACCTTTCTTTTTATCTTGTAAAAGACTTACTACTCGATTTTTTTGCTCTTCAGTAAAAAAACCGCTGTTATCAGCTAAAATTTTTTTTACTAATCCATCATCATCCCCATCTGGAATAACATCACTTTCAAAAAATCCTTCTAAATATTTTCTTATGTTTGATTTATCATCTTTACCTTTAAAATATTCTTGCCAGTTTTTTATTCTATCTTTTCCTAAATATTCTCCAAAAATATCTCCGGGTTTTCTCCATTCATCTCCGGATAATCCTTTTCCAAAAAAAGTATCTTGTCCGCCTGCTACATTACTTGCAAGTCCTGCTAATCCACCACGTAGTGCCATGTTAAGACCTTGTGTTGGATCACCGGGATTTTCTCTTTTGTATTGACCAAGTGCTGCGCCTGTCGCGGCTCCCCATCCCGGTCCATACATTGCACCAACAATAGGTGCCGCGTATCCGGAAATATCCGCTGCTGCTTTTCTAAGTCGTCTACCTATTTTCTTAAAAAAGAATTCTGGTTGTCCTGTTACAGGATTCTTTGAGTTTAAATCATTACCAACAATGTAGCGTCCGGGTTCAATGCCCATATCCATCATTGTTCTAAATAACCGTTTTTTCAATATAGGGTTCCTATCTAAAACCTCCATTGGAATAACGGTTTCGCCTTCTGCTGCATGCACGATATATGTATCTTCATAACGACCAAGGCCGCCAATCTTTGATACGAAACTTTTAAACTCGTTTAATGATTCTAATCCCTGCATGTTTATTTCATGACCTCTCCGAATATGTCTAGGCTATTCACCGTTATAGCGACATCGCGCTTGATGTGTTTTTCTTCTGTGGAAGTTGCAGGATTGTTAACGTCCGCTTGTGCTTCATTTTCACTAGCGTATTCTTTACCTGTTTGCGTATTGGAAACTGTCTCTTTGGTCTCAATAGGAAGAACTGCGGAAGTTTTCCTGCCAGCTAATACGTTTTCGTCCCTTTTTATACTCATTTTCCCATCCTTTTGCAATAGTTAATTAATATTTCCATTATTTCCTACGTACTAGACACTTCTAGCACACTAATAATTATACTCAAATCATTGCCATTTTGAGCTTGAGCCTTTATTATTTCTGATTCTTTTGCAACAAGTGGAGCAGGTGCTGACACTGTGCTATCAGATGTATCCTGCGCCATATTACCGGTTGCAAGAAGCTCTTGTGATCGTTTGGCTTGAATTGTTCTATCTATCTCTAAACTATAACTAACACTGCTTGAGTCTACAAGATATAAAGATATGTTACAATTGTTTTCCGTATCGTCGTTTGATACACGAATAGATTTAACAATTGCTGTCGTCTCTGTTGGTACTGTATATACAGTAGTCAACTCATTAGTAGAGAGCTTTGTTTTATAGTTTGTATAGACGTTTGCCATTTATGATAAAAACCAACTTACCCTTTCATCTTCTTGTTTAAGAGTTTCTGGTACATATGTGTTGTTCAAGACAAATATCATTTGTTCTAGTGTTTGCACAAGTTGTGCCATTTGTTGTCTGTCATATTTTTCCGGTGCTTCCGGTAAACGTGGTGTTGTAATAAGTGCCATTAACTTCCCCTCATTCCGTCTGGTTTCATATCAAGTCTAAGTGTACCATATCGCCATTTATCATCAACGGCGTCACTTGCTACTCGTATAGAAATTTGTCTTCCACGTATTCGTGTATCTTGTTTCGTTGTACTTGTTGTTATATCATAGGAGCCGTGAGTTGTTTGTGTTCCTGTTGGATAGGGCCGTGTTTTTAATGTTACATCCACCGTACCCGCTTGGTTCTTGAAGTCGGGAATAAACCTTGCAATCGACATAAACTGATCACCGTCCTGTATATCAATGTCGCCTGATTCAATATGATTTGACATAGCTGAGCCATTGTCATTAACACCTTTTTCATGTGCATACACAAAAGTACGACCTGCTTTAAGCCCGTTGATTGTAGAGATACTAGCTGTAGTATCTGTAGAATCAAATTCCGTTGCATAAGGATTATCATAAACACCACTATCCGCCCATGAGCTTCTAGCTAATGTTCCAATATACCATAAGTTTTCTGCATAATTGAACATTACAACTTTATCAATTTGATCTGATCCTTCTGAGGGATAGAACCACATGACTTCATTAAAGTCTGAATTTGCTGAACAAAATACATCTTGTTTAGCATTAGGATTAATATCATCAAATACGTAGTCTTGTACAGAGCACGGTATTTTTTTAACCGCACCATCATACATAAAGAAAGATTCATCACTCATCCAGAAGGATGTACCCGATACATCTACTGCCGCATGTATTCCTACAGCGCCACAGTTAGAACCTATTTGTTTAAATCCAAAAGTAAAAGGTGCACCAATAAATTGCATTTGATACAAAGCAGAATCTGTCCATACCATAACAGCCCCTCTTGATCGTACAGCCGTTTGTATTTGGTTACCATCTGTTAATCGGTGTGAACCCGCCGTGTTTGTTGCCGTTGGTGTCCATTCGTTTGTTGTTTCTTGTGAAGACCAACGAATATACATATTATCCTGTGTAGAATCCGTTCCTATCGTTGTCTCTGTTCCAAGGCAAATAACATGCCTGTCATCGCCCGATACTAGCATAAATCGTGATTTTGTTGGTCCCGCCGATACGTTTGTCGTATCCGCTGCATTGCTGGATAGTCCACCCGATGTGTCCCAATAATATAAACCACCATCAAATTGCAAGGCCAAAACATCTTCACCCCAATTATCCAGTGTCCATTTTGATGATTGTAATAAAACACCAGAAGCGCCTGTTAGACCAGATCTAGTTGTATTCCATGTGCTTGTACTCCATGTACCTGCACCCCAACCATAACCATATAAAGCAACTGCTGCACCCGTATTAATTTGATAGGTTGCTGTCGCTGTTCCGGTGGTCGCGGACGAAGAAGCACTAGCTGGCGCCTCTATAGTATATGTATTAGAGTTTGGTACAGTTAATATTTCGAACTCACCTTGTAAGTTAGCTTGTGTTAAACCACCGACTGCACCACTGACACTAGATATAGTAACAAAGTCACCAATCAATGCTCCGTGGTCCGCGTCTGTTACAGTAACGGTCGCTGAACCGCTCGTTGTTGCAAATTGAGTTATACTTCCTGTTGCACGCGTAGGCGTGATATCAGCATAACTATTTTCTGAATATGCGTAGAGTTTTTTATTAGTACCATAGATAGCGTACTTAACGCCATTTAAATCTGAGTAAGTAAGCACGGCCCGCGTTGCGCCGACAAGAGCATCACTTGTTACTTTTTCCCAGCCACCTATTTTTTCCGGTAAACCATATCGAAAACGAACATTATCGCCATCGACCCATTTACCTTCTGCACCGTACTCGGTATTTTGTTTATCTATACCCGGCGCTATTTGCAGTTTAGTTAGTGGCATTTAAAATCCTAACTTGTCGCGTAGTATGGTATCCAGCGATCCGTTCCCTCGACGTTGACACGAATATACCCCGTCAAATCGCCTATGCTTGTGTCGGTCGTGATGTTCCCAGACGTGTCTGACTGGGAGTCGCCGTCAAACTTGATGAACGGTTGATCAGTATCCGCTTGATCCAGTTCCAGACAAGGAATGGCCCCCGTCGAGCTGCTCTGGTCAATCTCCATCTTCGCCGCGGGACTGCTGACACCAATTCCTACCCTGTCATTACCCGCGCTTGTAAAAAATAAATGGGTATCCGCGTCTCCTTCAATTCTAAAATCATAATCTGCGCCGGATTCATTAAAAACAAATAAACCACCATCAAAGTTAACTGTGCCTGATTCATTTTTAATTCCACCAACAACGTGAAGTTCCTTTGAAGGAGACGCCGTTCCAATACCAACACGGTCATTGCCGGCGTCAAGAAAAAGAAGATTGGCATCACTAGCCCCTTCAAATCTTGCATCTAAATCGGCACCTGCTTCGTTATAAATAAAAGTTCCACCATCAAATGATACATTTCCCGCCACGTCTAATGTTCCGTTAGCCGTGATGTTTCCACAATCATCCAAGACGTCGAACATATTTGTTCCATCCGTATATAAAATATGTTTAGATCCTGCTATAAGTCCGTCAGTTGTTCCAGATCCACCAGCAGGTTTAAAGTTAAGAGTATACGCTCCCATCGTTGTTGCATTATCGACAATGTACCAGTTCTCCACGGCTTCACACTGCATGGTAGTATTACCCGTAAGTGTGCCTGTTAGTTTAATGATTGCATTACTTTGTTCATCTGCTGTAGTACCATCGTCTACGTCTAAAGAATCTGAAGTGCTTGCAATTGCTACAGATATGTATCCCTTAACCGCTGATTCTAGTTTTTGTAAATTGTTATTTGTTATTGTACCCCATGTTCCCGAGTTTTCCCCACTGGCTTGGAGTTCGAGATTGAGAGTACTAGTATATGTTGATGCCATTTATATCTCCTATGCCACGTCGTCTATTAAAGCTGCTACAATTAAGTTAGCTGTTGCGTCACCTGCATCGCCAATGTCTGACGATATAGCGTGTATATTACCAACGGTTGTGTTGGGTAATCTACCAAACCATGATTGTGAAGGACCTATAAAGACAGCGTCAACTAAGTTATATGCTGCTGTGCCTCCATCAAAACACACATACACACCATCTGCGGTGCTGGTGTTTTTAATAAATAAAAATTTTACTTTATCACTTGTTGTGATTGCTGTTGGTGCTGTATCATCATCAACGGCTGTATAGTCTAAAAAACTTCCGGCAATTAAATCGGTACTTGTTGCCGTACAAGCAGTTAGCTTGTAATACCATTTATCATTAGCATCATCCGGTGTTACCGTCATGGATCCACTAATAGTCTTGGAGATCTCATCAGGTAAAATTGTAGCCGTTAAACTTATCGTTGCATCATCTGCCATAATATCT